>Ga0307515_10016821_pt1 | contig 13372 bp, 6 predicted proteins | sample 17_EM_MG_FD_194513 | JGI IMG/M metagenome (GOLD analysis project Ga0307515, IMG submission 194513) | Populus trichocarpa ectomycorrhiza microbial communities from riparian zone in the Pacific Northwest, United States - 17_EM | ecosystem: Host-associated > Plants > Roots > Unclassified | place...
TAGCAAGCCCATCTAATAGAGATAGGGAGTGCTCGGGACAATAGGTAATAAGAACTTAGATATTAATAAGATCTACGCTTTACTCGCATATACATCATATATCCTTACTATACCTATATAGTAGTACTAAGTATACTGTCATACGACTGAGGTGTCATAACCTAAAGTATATTCATATTACCATAAAAGGAAATAGTCTTCCTTTGTCACCGACTTTGACAGGAGGTGTCAGCACCAACTCCGCATACATAAAAACGGATATATATTAATACTTATAAAGTATTATTTATATATCTGTGGAACTGAAATAAGAGTTCTCAGGTCTAGATCCAGGCTATTAGACATTTACCTTGAACCCTTGCAGGGCATATCGTAACATTTGGGGGCCTCACTGGGAAATAGACCTGCATATACACGCTGGACGTGTTATCCCATATTCCATCCGTTGTTCTTTCCTCAATTATGGCTTCGACATCTAGCACACCGGAAGCCAGAAATCCGGACATTACAGAAAACCCTTTCAATCTTCCACCAGAGCCTATGACAGACTCAAACCCAACAACTTCTACACCAAGAAACAATCAACGAAACCCAATGGATTATGTTGATGTCGAAACAAATGATCACTCCTCTACAACTGGAGATGCTAGAAGACCCTTCTCTTCTTTAAAAGAAACTAAAAGATATAATACAACAATAGACAACATGGATATGGATGAACCGGTAACTATCCTATTTCTAAGGGTAGTTAAGGATGTAGCCCCAAGAGTCTTACGACTTCTGGGAAGGAAACCATTTCCTAGCATAACTGATTCATCAATCGCTTGGACTGCATTTACAAGGAAAGTCTATGAAAATCTAAAGAAGGACCAAGAGGAAGAAGGATTTAAAGTAAAGCTTAATTTAAATTCTCTGGAAATTCACTCTTCAAACGGGGAACAACAATCATTTGAGGAACGTCTTCACCTTTACCTATCACTCTCTAAGGAAGATCAACATAAATGGCCTGACTCGGAAGTCTTTTATCCATACACTATATCATCCATAGACACTATGGCGGTAAGGGGGAACATGGATGAATTCAGAAGAATGGCCATGGAAGGAAACTGAAGATGGAGATCCCCGGGAACATTATTACCCAAAATATATCCAACATCTACGAATTGGAAGGAAGCGACGGTTATGGACATAGTAAAGGATACCTTCCTGGTTATAGCATCTCTACCATCCTTGGCGTTTGATGTAGTGCAAGGAAGGGACTCTCATAATTCTCAAATTACTCGATATTTCATCGATCAAGAAAATGAAAGAAAAATCATTAAGCACATAGCAAAAGCAAGAGAATTCATACAAGATCCATATTTCCTGCTTCCAAAATATGGAGTCAGTCAACGATTACTCAAACAAGGTATGACAAGATCAGAGGCTCTAGCAGCAGCAGCAATATTCAGAGTAGAAATGGAAGCTGTACTATTGGAAATATTCCACCATTCTATTCCTACTCTCTCTGAAAGCGTTTTTAGAACCAAAAGGAAGGAGATACCATTGATGGTAATGCCGTTCTGGGAAAACATTTCTGAACATACCTTCCATCATAAAATACCGCCACACATAAATACTAATCCAAGAAATGGACATCAATCTCAAAAGGCTAGGTTCTCTGATGCTCAACACTTACATTCGAATATAGCCTCGAGGAATGTAGGGACTAGCACTAACCACAAAAACACTCAGAAATCTCACATAGGACAGGGACGATTATGGGAATCCATTAATGGATCACATTACTTCCATAATGAATCTCAAGTTCCACCTGTCTTCGAACCGGAAGAAGCTGAACACTCATTCCACCAAAGAAATGAAGGATCTATCTTTGTGGAAAGACTACCTGGATCAGAGGATTCCCAACAGGTCCCTGATGAGGAATTCAACCATTGGAGACCACCCTTTGGGGACCCAGACAATCCAGATGACGATGACGATGATAATGGACCCCCTGGAGGACGACCACCCAATAACCCCAGGAATAATGGGGGAGGATGGCACCCTCAAAGACCTGGCGGAAATCACAGGTTTCCGGGAGGAGGCCCACCGGATAGAGGACCTCCAGGAGGAGGACCACTGGGAGGACCATTTGGAGGACATCATCATAATAACCCTCGAAATCCAAGACAACAACAGGATGATGGTTTCAAATTTGAAAAGAAAATCAAAATATCCGAAGTACCTGAATGGGATGGCGACACTGACAAAATCCTTGAATGGCTCGATGACCTTAACCACCTATCATTCCGAAGTCCAAGAGTTCATGAAGAATTAGGAATGATCGCTCCCCTTCGACTCAAAGGATCTGCCAAGGCATGGTTCTATGCCCTTGAGCCTGCCACTCAAAGAACCATTCAAAGAAGCTGGGCAGATTTCAAACTTGCCTTATCCACCTACTTCATGAACCAACAATGGTTTGACAAGATGAAGGGCAGAATACTTCGAATGAGATATCGACAGAAGGGTCATGAATCTGAAACTCCAAGCAACTACTATCATCGCAAACTCAGAATGATTCAAGAAGTATTCATCCAAACAGAAACAGAAACCATTATGGAAATTATGAATGGAGCCCCAAAGTATTGGTCGGTCTTAATTGACACCTCGAGGATTAATACACTAGTGGAACTCCAATATTATATCAAGTACCATGAAGATTCTCTTACTCGCAATCCGGAAACGGTCACATACGACCTAGAGAAGAGAATCAAGGCTTTGGAATCAAGATCTTCAGGTCGATCTTCAAGAACCTTTGAAGCAGAAGCTGATGCTAATTTTGTCAAAAAAGGAAAGAAATTCAACAAACGAAAACCTATTGGTGCTCATGCTAAATTTTCTGACTATCAATTTCCTAAAAACGACAAAATAGTATCTAAGGGCAAAACTCCTGGACAAAAAGGAGCCCGACCCTGCAGACACTGTGGAAGTCTCAACCACTGGGACTTTGATCATCCTTTTACAGGAAAAGAAGATCAAAAAGCTAGAACTTTCATAGCCTCCCTTGACACGGAAGCTCTTGAAGCCTACTTAGCTTACGAAAATTGTTTCGCTGAGGAGTCAGGCTCGGACAACGAACAACCAAACAATCTCGATACTATAGAAGAAGAGGATAACCCTCAGGACATCTCGGATGATGAGGATTTTCCCTCCTCTCTAGCGTAGGTCAGGAGCCTGACAATCCTTCCTCGCCCATGGAAGCGATTGCACCTGGAGAAACTCTAGAGAGTTACTTTGGGCGGAACAGCAAACAAAATAAATTAAGCAACAAACCACTAAATAACTTTATTCTCAAGAACTACGGACTCGGAGAAAACAAATATCCAGAAAAACATCAGGAAGATACTAACCCTTTTAAGGAACAAGAACAAATTCAACAAAAATTTCAAAAACTCAATAAACTAACTATTCACGATAAAGAATTTCAGGAAGGAATCCATAAATACCTACTTTTCAAAGTGAAAGAACAGAAGGAGGAATCAAAAGCCTTCAGACAGAAGGCTCACTTCCCATTAAGATTTACTCCCAATCTGAAAAGTAAGTCAAAATGGCAAGTACGATGGCACCCAAAGGCAGCACCTCTGGTCAAATATGCTTATCAAATATTTTACGGATCCATCAACCCAGTAAATCCTTCTTTCAATCCTAAGCTCCGAGAAGCTTTACAACTCTCAAATCAATGCTTAGTCTGTCGACTAACCAATAAGGAGTGGAAACACCCTAAAGGAATAATCACTACTGGAAACCAAGGAGGTCGTTGCTCGGCCAAAATAGCGGACCCCCTTGTACCTCAATCGGCACCAAATGTTGTCAACCTTGCAGAAACATTTGGAACAGAAACAGAAACTATACAATTTTTGAAATCATCTCCAACCACCACACTACCTCTTCGTGCCACTACAGGAAGTGCGGCCTATGATTTATTCCCTTTGGAAACAGTATCCATCCCTCCTCACACACGACAAGTAGTCTCAACAGGACTCTCTTGTGAAATGCCTTCCACTCATTATGGACAAATCATGCCAAGGTCCGGAATATCCTCTAAACTTATGGTAGATGTAATTCCGGGAGTATTGGACAGTGATTACAGAGGAATTATTGGAGTGATACTCCATAATAATTCAGACAAACAAATCACTTTACATCCTGGACAAGCCATGGCCCAAATCCTATTTCTTCAATTGGGACAGTTGCCCATCTCAGAATCCTCGGCTCTTACGAAATCTGAAAAGGGAACTGGAGGATTTGGATCAACTGACAATGACACTTTCGCCTCAGAAGTCATCACTCTCGAACCAATAAAAGGAAGACCACCTGGTACAACCTTTTTAGGAGCTCAACCTTCCAAAGCAACAGTCAGGCTCAATTCACCAACCGGACCTTCCACCCAAATTGTCATAGACTCTGGGTCTAACATAACCCTGGTATCCTCAAAACTTTTGGAAAAAATGAACCCTTCTCCAAAATCGAAGGAAGGTCAAAACATTAAGATCAATCAGGTAACTGGACGATCCTCCACCACTCAATACGTCACCTTAAATATTTACTTCGACACTAAACCAAAATCAATTACTCTAAAACTAGAGGCGTACATAGTCAAGGATATGAACGCTCCCCTAATTCTTGGAAATGACTTTGCAGACCAATATTCCCTTTCGATAATAAGGAACAATGGTGCCACTAGTCTGAAACTAGGAGATTCAGGATTTACAATACCTTTGGACAGTTCAGTAGACAGCGCCTTTCTTGATGTCAAGGCATTAAGAGCGGAAGCAATGGCCGCTCAACATCGAAGAAATAACTGTCAAAGAAGACATAATAGAGGGCCAACTCAAGTAATGATAAGGGAGTCTACACTATTATCACCTTGGACAATCAAGAAAGTAGCGATACGACTAACAAAACCTTTGGAACGACAAGGAATCTTTATCCCCCACACTAAGAACCCCTCGAAATTCCAAAACGCCACTTTTATTGATTCAATCATTACAAATCGAGCTGATTGCCTTCATGTCACCAATGATACTGATACTCCAGTACACCTGGATCCTTCAGACTCCATTGGAACCATCGAAAATGAGGATTATTACGACCAAGAACCTTCCTTGGATTTTGATCAGTTACAAGTATTCTTCAATTTTGTAAACTCAGTCTTGAAGGCAAGGGAACCAGAGATTTTGGAACCTGAAGAACAGGCTTATGAGGACCAACAACCGGATACTTCTTTTGGCCCTAAACTGGCTGAAGTACCTGATCCTCAGGAAATTCCCTCACAGGAATTACTGTCATCACTCAATTTTAATCCAAAACTCTCCGCCACACAAAGAATTAAACTGGAACAAGTCATCAAAAGAAATTCTAAGGCTTTCTCCTTAGATGGAAGAATTGGCGACTATTCTGATATTAAATACAAAATTAACCTAAAGGAAGGTGTGGAGCCGGTGTCAATGCCACCGTATCATGCTTCTCCTGAAAAGCGAAAAGACATTGATAAACAAATTGATAAATGGTTTTCTCAAGGAGTCATCCAGGAATTGGAAAGTCCTTGGGGAGCCCCTGTCATTGTTGTCTATCACAACGGAAAAGCACGGGTATGCATCGATTATAGAAGAGTAAATGCTGTGACAGAAGCGGATGAATATCCACTCCCCAGACAATCGGATATTCTTCGAACTCTGTCAGGCTCTCAATGGTTATCAACCTTTGATGCTCTTTCTGGTTTCCATCAACTGGAAATAGTCAAGGAACATCGACATATCACTGCTTTTCGCACTCATAAGAAGGGATTATTAGAATTTACTCGATTACCCTTTGGACTTCGAAACGGCCCTGCAGTCTTTCAAAGAGTAATGAACAAAGTCCTTGCAAAATTCTTATGGCTTTTCGTACTCGTTTACATCAATGATATAGTGGTCTATTCCCAATCCTTCAAAAACCACTTACAACATCTCAACTCGGTACTTGGAGCCATTGCTAAAGCCAATATTACATTATCACCACCTAAGTGTCATATCGGTTATCAGTCACTTATCCTCTTGGGACAGAGAGTTTCACGTCTTGGAATCTCCACTCATCAAGAAAAGATCGACACAGTAGATGCCATGAAACCACCTACCAAGATAAAAGAACTCCAGATGTTCTTAGGTTTCGTCAATTACTTTGCCATCTACATTCCATTCTATACTTGGATCACCAGACCCTTATATCGACTACTGTCAAAGGATGTCGAATGGGAATGGACCCCTATCCATCAAGAAGCTTTCGATCTTTGCAAACTTGCTCTTAAGTCTACCCCTATTCTTGGCCATCCTATGGACGGAAGAGGATATAGACTTTACACTGATGCCAGTGATTTTGGCATTGGAGCAGTCCTTCAACAGATACAGCCTATCAAGATTGGCAATCTGAAAGGAACTCAACTGTATGAATGACTTCATAAGGCTTATATGGCTGGTGACACACCCCCGCAACTTGTCACTATAGCAGACAAGGACGAAATACGACCACATACTACTACATGGAATGAAAACTTCGAGGAAACAGAGGTATTCATTGAAAGAGTCATTGCATACTGGTCAAGACTCCTCAAGTCTGCTGAGAAGAATTATTCTCCAACCGAGAAGGAAGCTCTTGCTCTCAAATGTGCTCTCGAGAAATTCGAGCCCCTCATTGAAGGAGAAGTTATTACTGCAATAACCGATCATAGTGCTCTCACCTGGAGTAAAACATATCACAATGTCAATCGAAGATTAATGGGATATGGACTTACCTACTCTGCTTACCCCAAACTCAAAATTGTACACAGAGCAGGAAGAGTTCATTCTAACATGGATCCATTATCAAGAATGAGAAGAAGAATACCCTTTTTCGAACAACCAGCGACGAATGATCCTGACATCAATCTTTCTCAGGAACATGACATTGACTTCTATGGAAGAATGAAAAGGAAGTTTGACACTCAAGCTTCTGCCTTATTTGCCTCCATGGAAGAACCGAATTCCATCAACATAAACATTGGTCTACCAGACGAACACCCGCTATCTTCACTGGTTTACAATGCCTCTACAAAAGTAGAAACACATTTACATGTCGATCCAAAGGATGTTCAAATTATGCTTCAAGAATATCAAAACGACCCTCATTTCTCTGAAGTATTAAAATCCTTTCCAAAAGAACCTCCATTTCTGTTCAAAAATTATCACAGAAATGCGGACGGACTTATATTCTTTAATGACACTTCTGGAAGACATCGTCTATGTATCCCTATCACGATGCGACAGGATATCATTGACGAAATACATGGAACAGTAACTGGCACTGCCCATGGAGGATTTGAACGAACTTATGGAAGAATAGCAAATGGTTTCTACTGGCCTAAAATGGTAAAGGACATTCGGCAATTCGTGTCCACTTGCATAATCTGTCAAAAGATCAAACATGCAAGACACTTACCATATGGGTTACTACAACCAATTCCTATACCTCAACAACCGTTTGAAGTTGTGACCATGGACTTTATTGGCGAACTTCCCAAAAGTCTTGGTTACGACGCGATATTTGTACTCATTTGCAAGCTCACCAAGTATGCCTTCTTTATACCTTGCAATGTTACCCTCACGGAAAAGAAAGCCGCTCAGCTTTTCTTTGACAAAATCGTAACACATGTTGGACTTCCAAAACAGATCATCTCCGATTGCGACACTAGATGGAGAAACATTTTTTGGAAGGAGGTATGTGAAGCTATGGGATCGAAAAGGGCTCTTACTACAGCTTACCACCCACAGGCTGACGGCCAAACTGAAATTCTCAATCAAACAATTGAGGTCGCTGTCAGAGCCTTCATAAATCTCAACAAAGATAACTGGGCACCTCTACTCCCATATCTAGCCTTTGCATACAATAATACTCCACATACTGCCACGAAATTCACCCCTTCATACCTTCTTTACGGATTTCACCCTTGCGCTCCAATCAATCTTCTCACCAATGAATCTTCAATCGAAAGACCTAATCAATACGAGTTTAATGCACCCGACGCTAAACAGTTTACTGAAGATATCTCTGCAGTCAGGCTCGCAGCAAAAGACGCATTAAAACTCGCTCAACAACGATTTGAAAATTCATATAACAAAAACCACATATTCGTACCATACGTACCTGGTGACAAGGTCCTGATAAACATCCATTCGCTTCAGTTACCAGAATCGAAAGGAACTGGGGCAAAATTCTCAAGAAGATATGACGGACCTTTTGAGGTTACTGAACAGGTCAGTGCAGTGGCTTATCGAATTTGACTTCCTCATTCTTATGGGATTCATCCTGTTCTCAGTATCGCTCATCTCGAACCATTCAGAGAAGATACCACTCAAGACAGAAAGGATTTACCACGGTTATGAGAAAACCCTAATGAATACGAAGTTGAGGAAATAGTGGAACAACGAAGGGAATGACATAATAAACGATATCGACTTATGTACAAATGTCGATGGAAAAATTATGGCATAACGGATGAATGGATACCCGAATCCTATCTTAGGAACGCTCCTGAAGTTCTTGAAGCTTGGAAAATTCAACTTAAAGAAAAGAAAGTTCAGGAATAATTAATTTTATTTTCGGATTTCGGAGGAATAAAAATAATAGCAAAAAGAAAAAGAAAAATCGGAAACAATTACAAGCTTTCAATAAACTTGTCGATCACTTCTCAGGCCTTTCCTACATGCACCTTTCCGTCTTCCCCCTTCTTCACCCTTAGGAAACAGGGAATCAGATCGAGATCCGATGAAATATACCGAAGTATTCCTTTAAAAGGAATCTCCGGATGGTCAAGGGACTCACTCTCTGATACGGGAGACTGCCACTGGAGTGTGAACACCTCCTTACCCCATCGCCCGTCTTCGTCTGTCACCCCTACTCTCCACTTCTCCACTGGAAGACCACTACCGTTTATCATGTAGAGCTCGCTCCAGTGCTCCTCCACCCACTCCTCTCTAAACATACACGAAGACCACGGCTTGGTCCCCATACAGTTGTGTATGGAACCATCGCTCATGGCCTTCATCCTCCAGGGACAAAAAGCAAAAATAACCACTATGTCCGGACGTAGTGGTGGGGCTGCCAACTCCTCTTCACTGAAGAGGAATCGCACCCTCTTCTGCTTGTTCTGCCGACGATACCCTTTGTAAAATCAGTTAGTAGAATACTCGAAGGATAACTAATCACTTACCATAAATATTTATCCTCCAATTATCTACCACCCCTGCGGGAAGTAGTCCATTTGTGGCCATTGTCGGTTCGACCTATGGCAGCACTTCTCTTCCAAATACTCACGTGTGTTGGCGTCTTCTGCACAACCAACCCACGGCTTCTTCACCTCTCTTCTGAGGCTATCGACTACTCGATTGCCCTTGTGGTGGGCTCGTCGATATTGTTTTCTAAAGAAAGGAATTATTAGTTAACGGTTCATTAACTAATAAAACACTTACTTATTGCAGTTCTTGTACCACTCTGGGTTCGAATCTTTGAAGAAATTCCTGGATTATCGTCAATACCTTATCGCCCTGGTTGAAAGAAGAAACTTACCACCCTGATTTCTTCTTCACTTCCTCGATCTTTTCTGTGTACTTGTCGTACACTTCTTGCCTGTCTGGGCCTGCCCAGTCAACCTTCGACCACTTCAGCAGTCCTAACTCCTCGAGTTGCCTGGAAATTAGTTAATTACCGTACGACTCATCGACTACGGGTACTTACTCGGGACAGTCCCTGGCCTCTGCTCCTTTCAACGTAAATGTATGCGTCACAAATTCTGGACGCAGTACTGGCGTGATCCTTTTGCCATTCGGGATGGGATCGGGGGGTAGGAAGCTCTTCACTTCTATCTTGACTACCTTGTATGGGCAGCCTTTAAGGTGTGGCTCGTGTTTGGTGTGCCAACACCCGAAGTACCTGGGAGGTTGTCAGTAATATTACCATATCGGGACATCTCACTCACTGTACCAGTACCTTCACCTCTGGCGGTGTGACCTTCTGTTCTTCTTGGAAGAACGCTTGAATGGAGATCTTGGTGGATCTCCCATGGCGATGACGAGGTTTGCGCTCCTCTGGCACACTCACTGGCTCAACAAGAGTAGTCTTACTCTTGCTGGTATAACCGAAAGTGTCGGTGGAGTCGTTGGAGAAGTTTGTGGAAACCATTTTGCTCTTTTACAAGCCCGACCCCTATCTTTTATACCACAACCCCTGTTTGCCTGCCAAACTTCATTATCTCCGCTTTCCCACTCTTCTCAATAACTTCGGCCACATTCTTAACATCTTCATTGCATTTGTCATGAAGCTACACTTCAGTTACCACCGGACACCCTCTTAGATCATCTGCCTCTGGGAACAAACCCCGAATTGAACTTGGAATCTAGAAAATTACAACATGTTCTCACTGCAGAACAGTTTCTGGAAACTTGGTTCGATCGCCAATCACCTTCTCCAATTCACCCCTATCGCTGTTCTCAGCGCCTGGGTCCTCTGCAGACCACCTCATGATATCATAAATCCCTCAAAACACTCTTCTTAATTCTAGTGATGCTTAGAAATCGCGCGCCACACTCCTTCGGCCGTAATAGTCATTGGTTCCACTGGAACTTCGAGTCACAGGACTACCTCCTAATGACAATAAGCGACTCTTCGGCATTGAAATCGCGTCCGATTCTTCGCATTTATCACGTATTCTGGACACCCTCACTGTGCAGAAACAGAGATAAGGACTACTCCTATTCTCTGGAACCGTGCTTAACCACATTCCTTTTCACACTCATTCATGAATGTTCGGCCGACAAAGGTGCTTCACTAGCTATAAAAGCCTCGGGGGGGTATGCTCTTCCAAAACCCATCTCCAAAGTTACAAGGCTTCGATAGCTGGTGAGTACCCCATTCCTTCACTTCACTTGCCATCCTATCCTTGGAAGTCATTCCCTGGAAATGGAACCCTGAGTTGCAGTCTCCATGAACCCCCCTTCGCAAGAAGAAATCCTGTACAAGGTCTAGGGGAAAGGGATGTATGGTGGGGACAGAGATTATGATAAGTATCAGCCTTCGGGAGTTTTACTTATCCTCTATTCTTGGATCCCAAGGACTGGTTTTTTCCGTTTGGAAATCATTTGATTTCTTCTCCCTTTTATCGCACAGTCAAAAGCTGACCTCACTCTGCTTTTGCTGCAGATAACTACAAGAATCGCTCTATTCTTGAAGAAATTCAAAATCCTTTCAATTTACTCTTTCAAGTAAGCAGTCCTGGCGACCCCACCGAACTCCTCTTCTCCTGCTCCTTCTGATCACACTCATCGCATTCCAATTGTGATCATTCCACCAGGCGGAGCCCCTGTGTCCCCTTTTCCCTCTCCTGTCATCACTGTCCACAACATAGGAACTGAGAATCTACTCGCTTCAGATCTTGAAGAACATGGATCTCAATCCTCGGAACTGGAGGCACCGACTCCCAACCACACCCGGGTCAATGAACGGACCACTCCCTCCTCTAACTCCAGCTTTGGAAACTTCATTGGATCACTCCCCCCAGGAATTCCACTCGGCATCCAAAATCCTGAAGCCTCAGGATCTCAACAGTACCCCAGACCCTTGCAGGAACTCAGGGAAGAACTTATCCACGAGCTCCAACAAACCGGCCAGTCTGAAGGACCCCATTGCCATGACTTACCTGGTGAGCTTCCTACACACTCTTCCTTTCAAATGTCGGATCGGGCCACTTCCATTTGGGGAAGCGCATGATCTGTTTCAATTTCCCAGTTCGCAAGAACTCGTGGAGATCGGACAAGAGTTGGGACTCAACAAGCTCAACCGGAGGTTGATGGTACCCCTTCCCCACAACCCCTTGTACATGCTGAACAACCGCGCCGCTCTCTGCGAGACTCTCATGTCCTGCTTGCTGTGGACAGAGTACATAGGGTTGGCTATGACATTGACATCGATGATGTACCCATTTCACTATGGGTGGAATCGACTATCGGAATCTCTAGAGTCTCTTTCCACACGGGAGACACTGAATCGGTTTTCCATATCTTCCTTTTCAACTGAGACTTACTACTATGAGCAGTTCAAGGATGGTATTATTATTAGAAAGGACGACTCTTATCATGTCTATCAGAATCAGGCCTACATCCCCCCTCGCATTCATTCCATGACTGGTCAATATCCCGACTACCCTTACGGCTGGACCTCCGGCATTGAGGATTATTGTATTGCCTCGGGTCACCATCCGGCCTGCACTAGCTATATAGGCCGTGGCTTTATTGAGCGCAAGTTCATCGCTCAAGCCACTGTGGATCCCAATCAGTTTGGGATATTGGATGAGTACCTTAACGTTATTTACATGAATGGAGGAGGAAAGAACCTTCAGTGGCTTTGCAGCTCAACCACCCCTGTCGGCGACAACATTATGGAACGTGTCGATCTCACCACCTTGTATTCCCAAATCAACGAACAAGAAGGACAAATCTTTCACACCAAGAGAGGACTTCGCATCACTATCCCTGAGGAGAAATGGATCAACTGGCAAACATTCTCTCCCACTTCTCAGAAGAAGTTCACGCGAGTAGCCTGGGCCCAACTCACCCAATTCGACAAGACCGCACTTATGACTGGTCTAAAGGAGGGTAAGCTCAATGAATTATCTGTATATTTCGACTTTGACGATGACGCTAAACATGATCAATTCTGGCAAAAAGAATTGGATTCAGTCCGTCGCTATTACATCGAGCTTATCACTACCTTCAGCGTATTCCACACCTATAATGGATACATCATCCAGGAACTCGCTTACAACAATGAACCTCTTCAATTAAACAACCTTACAAATTGGGAAGTGGAGGAACGCCCCCGATTCATTTTTCTTCCTTATTCCAGCATCATGATGCGATGGAGCCCTGGTCAACACAAGTGGGAAATCGAGACCCATAGCGAGGACAGCCTCAGTCCGGCTAGCTCCATGTGCTCCTCTAATGGAAGTATTTACGACCACGACTCTTCCTATTCTGTTCCGTCCCTCATTGATTGTGATGAGTACGAGGATGGAGAGATTATTGATTAGACACATACATCAAGACACGGGGGGGTATGTTATGGAACTGGGTTTCATAACAGAGTTTGGCAGATATATCTTTCTGTACGCTTACACGCACCATATTTAAGTGTAGCGATGGAATGGGTTTAGCATTGATATTCTATTTATTGTAACTTTGTTTTGGGAAGCAGAGTACTTTTGCGACTGTGTTCACAAAGGTGCCTGCCCTCGAGTTCGCTTACTTTGTCTACTGCTGTGGTGAAC
>Ga0307515_10016822_pt1 | contig 13370 bp, 9 predicted proteins | sample 17_EM_MG_FD_194513 | JGI IMG/M metagenome (GOLD analysis project Ga0307515, IMG submission 194513) | Populus trichocarpa ectomycorrhiza microbial communities from riparian zone in the Pacific Northwest, United States - 17_EM | ecosystem: Host-associated > Plants > Roots > Unclassified | place...
ACCCATTGCATTGCGATCCCGATGCAAGCGTGTACCCAATGAACCCATTCCGACGTATGGTCACAGTTGGCCACAACGCCAGAGTGTTTGTTTAAAATAGGAGACCGACAGAGCGAGAAGAAACGGCGAAACAGCGATCGGAGTGTGATATGCAATGTGACGCGTGGTATTGACGCCGGGCGCGGAGTAATCCGCCACCGGGGTGTCTCTGACGGTCTCTAAGTGCTTTTCCAAACTTACTCAATCACATCCTCCTAGTGTATATTGAAGTTGACACCATAATAGCCTCCTAGTGCAACACCACACAAACTGAATCACAGCTTCTAAGTTTATCTCCAAACTCACTTCATGATGGCCTCCAAGTGCATCTCTAAGTTCACCATCTTACAGTCTTGACAGTGCATCTCTAAGTTCACTCAGTTACATTCTCTATGTGTATCTTTCGGTTCACAATATTATGGCTTCCAAGTGCATCTTTAAGTTCACCAGATCATGCCCTTGAAATGAATCTCTAGGTTCACTCACTTGCTGTCTCTTGGTGTACCTTTGATTGAACTCAAGAACCCTCTACAGCTAGTGCCTATATAAACTGCTGTAGATGCATCGATATACAGATACGTAGATAAATAGATACCCAAACAGACACAAGAGACTTCAAACTGAATACATTAGTGTTAAAGTAGTTTAGTTATGAGTACTAAGTACGATTTCCAGGTGGACTACCATTAGTGCCTATGTATATGTTGTTGGTTTCAGACTGTTATACAGCAATTCCAGGTACTTCCAGACTTGTAACCTGCATTTCCAGATGCTACCCAGGATCCAACCACACAGTCTATAGCCTCCAAAATTTGCTGTGATCACCGCAAGGTGTACTTGAATACCACCACATCGGTTTCATGAACTCCAAAGTTGATTGCCAGCCCTCTCGGCTGCATGTATAGACTCCTGTTTTTTCCAGTCAACTCTATGATTTGACCACCCTGTGATTCTGCTCTGCTAACTCCCACACTCATAGGGTCTCCCAGTAACAGAAATCCATTTAATTGATATTATTTTACCCATACAATTATCTGCTAATGTTATTTAAATTATTTTGTAACTGTAGTCTACATTTTGGCATTTTTTTAATATCCTTCAATCTCATCATGGTGATCTCTTGTATCATACTCTAGGTTATTCTAAGCTTTATCAACAATTTCCCCATTGAATGGTGGAGGTTGTTGAAAATCTGATTTAATTTAATGCAAAATTGAGTTTTATATTTCTTGAAATATCTTTTCCAATTGAATATTTGCCACACTAGATCAATTATCATGTGGCCAAGTAATCTATTCCATTCTTTCAATAAGTTCATCTATGTCTTTTCTTTAGTCTTGAGGTAATATTGCAATATTTAGATTAATGTATAACAACAATATTTGTTAATAATTGTAAAGCAAATTTCTGTATGTGAATTTCAGAGTTCTAGTATTTTGTATTCTTGCCTAATACTCTACAGTATTCTAAATATACTAATTCTCCTCATCAGTACTTCACCTTTTGAATATTCCAAACTGTATAGACCAAATGGCTACTTATTGCTGAATGTGCTGTTTTTGTCTACTGGAAGGGTGCAAATATCTTTGTTCAGAGTGCTCAACATATTGGTTGTTTTGATGGTCTAAGAAATAGTCATTGTATTTGAGTATAAATAGTATAAATAATGGAAACCAATGATAGAGTAGCAAAAATAGGTCTTCTAAGTGACAAATGGTAAATTTAACATTATGTATAACATGCTTTTCAAAAGTAAAAGCAAATGAAAAACAGTTTCTAGGAATTAGTCTTCTATCAATACGTAGAAGTTAGACTGTATACACTTTGTGAATCAAAGCCAACTTTGAAATGTAAAACATTATATCTAAACTATGTGAAAGAGCCACAGAATAAATGCAGCACAGAAACTTAGATAGAATGGTGCAATTATCTAAAACTACTACAATTTGGTTGGTATTTGTGATATTATAAGAGTTGCATGTTAAGAAAATATATTTTTACTATATTAACAACTATATAACTTGCTCATGGTGATGTTGATAATACTATATAATCCTTATACAGTATTGTCTTTCAATTTAAGTCAGTATCACAGCAATATATACCATAATATATAATGTACATGACATTGTCATTTTTGATGAAATTCATATTAAACAAATCTGTAGGTCAATAGATTATATTATCTACCTCTTTCTCTCAGATCGACAGCTGAGCACTTCTGATCATCTGTCACTCTATACAGTGTACTGAAGCAATTTCCTATGCTACTAACTTGCATTAAGTATTATTTAAAGTTTCAGATTATCTAGCTATATTTCAGTTCCACATTGGAAAGCATTCTTTGAACTGGACCTGGAACCAGTCTAAATCCTAACTGAATGCTATCTCCAGTTCCGAATCAAGGACTATACTAATCAACAACTGGAAAATACGATATTTAATCAAAGTTGCTGTACAATCTGAACAGGTTGAATTGCCTGATATATCCAAATTTTCTACTAGGTCGATATCCTATCAATCTGTATTGACTCGATAGACTACCGTATGGGAAGTATCTGAAATAAATAATTTATTTTACAACAATTTAGCTGAGTATTGTAGAAATACTTTTGTCATATAATTTTAAATCATTCTCCATGGCCATTCACATAATATCCTCATACATCAGTATTTAGGAATCAGAACTTGCAATAAAGGTCTTCCAAATAATGTTTGTCAAAAATTGAGGCATAAGTAATTCGATATGTTCTGCATTTCCTGTCTGAAATCTGGTAATACTCTATTCAAACTGTGTCAGATATACATTCAACTAGTTACTATATCAAACTGATTAGTTGATTAAGGCAGGAAATACACAATGTAAGTTATTGACAATTATCTTGATCAGGCTATAAATGAGATACCATTTGCCACATGTATTGATACTCCGCTGGTGTTGACTGAAATAGGGAATAGTAAATCTTCAGCATGGAAAAGTCAATACAAACACTACAACACTCGACTATGCAGTACCATCGAATACACTCATCATACTCTGTATGAAGCATATTTTTTTCAATGTATTGTCACTCCTTTGGTACTGACTGTGCAGTTTTTAATTTTCATTGTACTATCCTGATTTCTCAACAAAGATTGACATTATTAAATATCAAGTAGAATAATCAACTGCAATCTTGCTGGGAATAATTGGCATATTCCAAGCTGCATTCACACCTTATTGGAGGTCACTTTAATATAGTACATGAATATGTAAAATGGCTATTTATGAATAAAAGCTGGCAAAAGAAGGTATAAATTATACTATATTGTAGCAATCTAACTGTGAACAATATTTATCTACACCCAAGCATGGGTATTCCATTGATGTATACTTAGTATAGATATCAAATCTGCCACAATAATGCAAATCCCACATGTTTGATACAGTATTACTTTATATAGCAAACAGTAATATACATTTAGTTTTGAATATTTATAAAGCAAAATATTTAACTTCAACTCTCTGGTTTACAATAATATATAAATAAAATATACCTTCATGTGGTAGGATATATAATTCAGTATCGTTTTGTGACAGTGGAAGTGAAATTGTAATCATGTTTTTGCTTATATGATACTGGTTAAAGAAGATATACATATATACAAAGTAAGAAATAAACGTACCTGCATTACTCTTATTGGCAACTTTTTGTCCACTCCTGATTCTCTATATCTTCTATCAGTGCTTCCACTTCCTCCTCCCCTTCCTGCAGCGCTTTCTTTGAATTATCAACATTTTTCTGTTTACTATCAGTAAGTAAATAACTGGTAAAATTATTAACTGGCAGCTCTGGTATACAATGCAGTATGGCAGAAGTACTCACGAAGATTAATACGGTTGACGTATGATGTGATCTCATCACAGGTGGCAGTGTAGTACCATTATCCATTCAGTTGTAGTGGATTTTGCATGTTGCAAAGTTCTGAATAATAATATTTTGATATTAGAGATAGCATAGAAGATGATATTGATTTGTTGTGCTTGAATTCTTTCCAATCCCAGCATGATTGGTTTTATTGATATCTATTTTCCAATGAAATTTCAGGTCTGCTTAATGCTTCAGAAGTAACTGATTTATAATCTAATTTGTATATTCAATTCTGCTCAAAGATATAGTATTTTATATATTAACAACTGTATTCAATGTGATACACATTTCTAATTGTGTTAGGTATCCTTAATCACATTTTACAGGTAATATTCCCAATCTGGCACATGTCTATTAGAAGTTAATTGTTACTATAGAACTTTCGACATCATCATTATCACAATTAAAGTGTTTTTCATATCATCCTGTGTTTCTGTAATGCATATTTTTGAGAGTTGTGGTAGCAAATTATTCTGAAACTGTTCAGGCAAAATATCAACCAAATGATAATGCAAACATAATGTCGACAAAACTGGTTTTGAAGCGGTGAAAGCTAATAGGCATGAAGCACTTTCTTGTATTTGGTCCAAAATGCACTATGTGGGTAGGCTTAACACAGTATCGGATCTCCAAAATAAGCGGATGGAGACGTGAGTTGAAGTAGTTGAAGACAGGAAATCAGATACAGCAAGACAGAGTTGTTAATGCAGAATTGGCAATACAGCGAGATTAGAATACTGAAATGCAGCAGATAACAGATTCTATATCAAAAATAATATTTGAGACAGTAGTCAAAGGAATTGGTAATAATGTATAGAGTACAAGTACTTTCACGGAAGAGGAAGATACTAACATGACAAATGAAAATGGCATGTCAGAGGAAGAATTGCAAAATATCAATAATGCTCTCTGACTGATGGACAACATAGTAGAATTGATCACAAAATAGATACTAAGGCTTCAAATTAAATTCACATAGTGAGAGGGCTTGGCAATACTTACCTTGACAGATACAGTAAGCTACTTGAATACTGATGATAAGATGTACAATATGGTTAACTTAATGATTCCAACAGTCATTGATTACACAATACTGCACATTTCTTTTCGTGTTATAACTTATACCAAGTTTGTAAAAGTGTGTAATGGGATAATAGTAAAAGAACAATCACCACCGGCAAAACTGAAGGGCCATCAGTGAGATCCCAGTGAAATGAAGTTGTAAGCACCTGCATAAGCTTCTATAATGACTAAACAAATACTAAACAACATACATCAGCAAAAAATAATTCCGTCCGGGGGGGATGGCTCCATCAGAATGGACGCGGTCCATCTGAGACATCAGAGACATCCCGGTGGCGGCTTACTCAGCACCCGGCGTCAAAACCATGCTTTGCATTGCATATTGCCCTCCCATTGCAGTTTCACCGTTTCTTCTCGCTCTGTCAGTCTCCTATTTTGAATAAACAGTCTGGCATTGAATGCCAACTGTGACCATACGTATGAATAGGTTCATTGGGCCTGCGCTTGCATCGTGATTACAATGTGATGGGTGATGCTGCAAAAACCTTTCCTTGCATTCCTTCTGCCTGCGCGCAAAATGCAATTTTCTCTTGACTAATAATACATATCATTCCAAGTTGCCAGATCTATGTGGCTATTGACAATCCATCGCTGGTTGCGTCCGTCTCCTAAGTTACTACTAGTAGCTATCTCTGAAATTCCGTGCGCGCAGCCGATGATGTTTCCCAAGCTGAAAGCTCGCAAAGCAACTGTGGCTGGTGCTTTTCTCACTTGTACAAATTCTGAGACGGGATCCAAGTTACCCGAGTTTTCAGGTATTGTGGTGAGCGCCAGGGCTAACCAGTACTCAATGTAAGTTCCATCCTCATTCAGGAGCTTGATTTTAAATAGTCGTTGCAGTTGCCACGGGAGACGTCGATTCAGCGCACCATAACATCTCTCTGGGCGTTGCTTTACCCACACCCAGGTGTTCTGTCGGTCCCATCCGCGCCAGCTCTGGCTTCCTGTGCATTGACAAATCTGAGATAAGCGTTCACCTTCTAAACCCTCAACTGGAACCTAAATATGATCGTCAATACAGAGCTCCTTTGCGTGCAGTTGTTCATGGGATAGATATGGGTTGTCACGACTCGTATGTTTGAGAAACTCCCCTGTGCCGTTGTATATTGTCACGCGGCGCATTGCGTCTTGCGTATTGTCGAGTAATGCTTGGAAGTCTTTGATCATATTGTCAGGATGCTTTTCATCATGGCGGTTATGGGGTCCCATGAACTTGGGCTTCGCATATGACTGGGAGCTCAGGGGGGCAGCCAGATCAGTGCCGGAAGGGAGGACATTGCAGGTGGCAGCGCTGTTCCCTGGATGCTGAGCGAGGGCTTCGAGATTGATCACTCTAATTTGGAAGCCGAGGATGCGACGCTGAAAGGTGATTACGTGCGGCAGGTAGTCGAGATTGTGATTGAAGGCATTCCAACCATCCTTGAGATTCGTTTTATGTACTTGTTCATGTCTCTTGGCAGAATACTGTTGCCAGGCTCCGTATCGACAAATCTGTTCGACCCAGTGAGACATCAAGCGGACATTCGAAAAGTTGAAGTCGGCACCTGACTCCTTGGTAACAACGATCTCGTGGCTGAAATAATCCCGCCAGGCGTTCATTCCGTGCCGCTTCTTGGATGGTTTCCAAGTTTCAGCATTTGTTTCCCAGTCTACCGTTCCCATCTTCACGAGATCCGTTTTCACGGCACTGGCTTTGGCCCTCGCATCATTGCCAGCTCGCCCGAGTAAGAAAACATCTTTGAAGGCGTGAAAACGACACAAGGCGTCTTCCATGTAGCTCAATGTTGCATCATTGTGAGATTTATATCGAGCATACATGTATAATTCTAACAATTCCCATGTGCACTCAATTGCGCAATTGAATATGGGACGCTGAGCGGGGCTTTCTCGTCGTAGAGAGTGGGTTACAACTCCAAGCAGGTACCAGCTCATTTCCTTCATCTCCTTCCCATTCCATTGAGAAACTTACTCATATGACTTAGTTTTTGGTGTGAGATCGTGGTAAGCAGGCACGGATAACCATATTGCATTGTACGTGTCAAGCCGTTTGTGCGTCTTCATGAAGTGGAAAATCCACTTCTGGAGGTGACCAAGCATGCCAATCCGCATTGTATAGAGGAGGTGGGGCTTTGGGAGGTCGCTCAAGATACAGGAAATATGTCGAAACATGTTGAATCCTCGGTGAACATGGCGCCACGAGAGTTCAGCATCGGCTGCCATGGTGTTGGCATCGCTTAGCGTTCGATATATGTTGTGATCCCGCTGGGGGTGTTGCTTGTCAGTAGGGACATATTCTCCAAGGTCGTTCTTTGGACACTCACACCAAAAACAGACATGTCGCTCAAGATGATGTAGGTTGCGATACTCAGGGCAATCTGCAAGCCATGCTGCTAAAACCGGTTTGCAACGACCAAAGTTGCCATCTGATCAGAGAACATTGTGATAGCCGCTGTCGGCTCAGGGATTCTGTTTTGAAGTCGGAGGGTGGAGTAACTGCCGGAGTACCGCATTCATCACCTCTCAGTTTGTTTGCCGCTGCTCATCCAGCCGCTTCTGAGGAATTCTGCGGTTCGTGATCGGGATCGGCAGGAGAGCGACCATTACGACGCTTTGCGTTGAGGTCATCTGGCGGAGCTTCGACAGCAGATTGCCCATTGTCATATATACAGGCTGCTCTTTCTTGTCGCGAGCAAAATTTGAGCGATGCGTGCTGTCGGACAGGAAGATCAAGGGAACAACTGTATCCCCCAATCTGAGGGTCGGCTTGACGTCGGTTAGCACGTCATCATACAAGGGTATCTCTCCTTACCTGTGTTTGCCACCACCAGTCCGCAGTGTGCATTTCTCTATAGAGGTGTCTCGGTGGCCTATCACTGTTAAAGCAATGCTGAGGGGCGTACAGATGATGCTCGGGGTACACTGGCTGCCGCATCAACCGTCTCATGCTTTTGATGATGTCTCGACTCCAGTATTCAATAGGGCGTTGGTGATTGTCATCACATTTCATCACCTCGAGTGTGTGTAGTTCCCACTCCCTGATGGCTAGATCATCTGGCATGCTAGCCATTAGCTTTTGAATGCCATCCCCATTTTTGAAGCTTGGGAAATGCAGAGCGGTGGTTTCTTCCTTCAGCACATTGTTATAGTACATCTTCATGCCCTTCTTCTTGATCACACACTGAGTATAATTGTACTCTTCAGGCATCGCAAACAGGTAGTAGGGATTGTTTTGTAGGTTTGTCTCAAGGAAACGCTGAGCATCGGGTTCCCATGGCTCAGCAATGTGATCGCTCAGCAGAGCACCGGTGCCGGGGTATGTTGCCGTCCACAGAAGAGGTTGTGGCAGTGGTTGAGACTCCGAGTCTGGGATGTTTTCAACCTGTTTGAGGTAGGGAAACCCGTCCAAGTCTTCAACTGAATCTTTGTTGGCATTGAATTCGGGACACTGAGCGGGTTCAAGGCGTTGGGGCGCGCTGCAAACAGTCATACTCTTCCGGCGTGCAACAAGAAGGTGTTCAGGATGGTGGAATTTGATATATTTAAGTCGCCAGCTGTCTAAAGTGAACTTCTTTCGGCGTGAATATTTGGGGCAACAGAAATGGGCCTCTTCTGGCATTGTCGACAACATGCGAGGAGTGGAGTATTCACTGTAGAACGGGACCAAAGTTAGTGCTGGGCCTGAGCAGTCTGGTGTGGGTATAAACCCACAATACTTGAGAGATTTATTGAGCCTCAACACCATCACAAGGAGGTTCCTTACACGGCAGGAGTTGCAAAAACACTGCATGCGCAATGTCGCATACTACTATGAATAAATACAAAATATACCCTGAGCAATCAAAAATCCTCGCGACGTGTGTAATAATCAATGCCTGAGATACATAGATTAGAACAAAGGAAACAGAAAAGCCCACAACCCTAACCCAAACAAACAAAACACCTCCACACAAGCCTCAATCAATGCCTGAGATGAATAGATGACAGCAAAGGACACTCAGAAGAGAGGAACACGACCCTGACCCGAACACAGGCCTCCTCTGCAACGCGAGGACTGGGTCACTTCTCGCCTACCAAGCCATCCTGGAGCGCCTCATGCAGAGGGACATCGGTGAGCGGGTCATCCGGAAGAGGGAGATCCGGGAGAGGGACATCCGGGAGAGGGCTGTCAGGGAGTCTGTCGCCACAAGCAGATTCGCTGAGTAGCTGCTACTCCACATCGACAACCGAGGTGTTTCCCGCTGCCTCTGCTTCTCGCAGAGTAGGCGCCGCTGGGCGAGGTTTTTGTGGCGTCAAAAGCCGCAAAATCTCCAGCCCACTGAGGGTATGAGTCCCCAGAGTTTGTGGTCATAGGCGAGGCTCCAGGGTTTGTGGCCGTGGGGCAGGCGCCAGAGGTTGTGGCCATGGGGTATGCTTGCGCATCTCCTGGCCTTGCTCAGGTAGCACCATTGGCTGATGGTCTACCATGGAATCAGCATCGTCAGCCGATGTATTTACCATCTCTCCCTGGCCAATCGTCTAACGTACTTTGCCATAATCCTCATCCTCATCCTCATCCACCTCCTCATCCTCATCCACCTACTCTTCCTCCATCTCATCTTCCTCCTCTTCATCTTCCTCATCTTCACCGTCCCTTTCCATATCCACATCACCGTCTAAATCAACGCTGTCTGGTGCGTCCACATCATCTTCCAGCGCAAATCCACATCAGAATCACGTTCTGAGTCATATTCACCGTCCGACTGAGTAGAGTTGGTATCATCATCTGAGGAAATTGACACAGCCGGCGATGCTTCGGGCTCTGAATATACCCGCTCTAGTTAGCCCTCCGTGTTCAAGTCTGCCTCTCACACCTCCTTCTGCAACTGCAAAGCAACGGCACGAGAGATATCATCTCCCCCTGGGGTTTGTTTGACAATACCTTTCCCTTTACTGTTTCCCTGCCCCTTCCGCTTCCCTTTCCCCTTCCCATTCTCAGTCGCCTTCCCTTTCCCCTTCCCATCCATTGTTCCCTTCCCTTTCCCAGTCTCTTTCTCACCGCCCTGGGTGTCCTCCTCACCCTTGCCATCATCATTGTCATTGCCATTGCCAGGACGGCGCCTTCCACCGCTCGGCGCTCCGGAATCCGCGCAGTTCACATCAGCATCATCCTCATCGATGATCTCATCCCAATTCAGTGGTGTAATGCCCAGGAAGTCACCTGGTTCGTACTGACGGCAGCTTGGCTGCTCAATCTTAGCCCTGGGATCATCACAAGCGTACCAAGAGGAACGCTCAACGGTGCGTTTGACCTTCCCCAAACTGGTTGTCTGGAGATTGGAACAATCGACTTGATCTCCGACAGCACGGAGGTTGTCCCACCTTCAATTGGTCATTTGGTCATGGGTTTTGTCAAACATTTGTCCCATATATGGACGGAAGGCAGCCCACCACTCCCGAAAAGGCGAACTCCTGCTCCTGCAGTGCAGCCACAACAGCTGCAATTGTGAACAGTGGTGAGTTGTGACAGGATCAAGAAAGATTATATCATAGAAGAGGTCCCATGCCCTCTCGTCCATAACGCCACAAACGTATTATATCCGTATGAGTCCACGGATGTATTCGATGATGAATCCCATTATACGGTCCTGATCCAACGACAGCTGTGAATTTCTAACCAATGTCGGCATGTTTGCCCTAGCTTTCCCCTTCCCTTCGCTGCTGCCCTTTGGAGCCATCACAGTGAGTTGAAAATCAATCTACATCCGAAATGTTAGCATTACGATACAGTTGCATGTGGTGGAAGGAAGCCCAGAGGGAAAGTACAAAGTTGTGTAGGTTATCGGGTGTGTTTTGGAACGAGAGGTGTTGTTTTGTGCAAGTCACGTGATGTTGAGATCAGGATACTGTTGGTGTGTATACTATGGGAGGGAAAGAGAACGGAGGTGTAGGCGAGAAGATGGGATATATATGGTCGAGTTCCGGCGATTACTTGGTTCAACATTTGGGTTTGGTTGGTTCACGAACACAAAACGGCCCAGCCATCATTTTGCAGAACCACCAGCCACCTCATGTATGACAAGCCTTGAGCTGAGATTTAGTACTCACGGAGCAGACAGTCAACGACGCCGGGCATTGCATTTGCATCCCACATCATTTTAACCGCTCAGACCTCGTGCATCTCGGAGCAAACTGAGTCGTTCCCAGGTTGTCCCAACTTTACAACCATCCAGCATGGCTACCAATGCCTAGCAGTGAAAAAAGCACATGCAACTGATGTCATAGGATAGAGAATACGTCATTGTTCTCTCTGCGATGCTTTTAGCTCTGCCAACGGGGGATTTCCACCGGGAAGCTGAAGATATACACAAGTGATGGTTCATAGTATTGTGTCAAGAATGAGTGCAATACGATGAGAATCACGCAAAGAAGGCATAAACACCCTTGAAGTGGTGCAAATAGTCCGTCAGACGTTGCTGTAACAGTGAATATCAATGCTGAGTTTAATCTCAGCATAATCTGTCAGCAGTTAACCCCATAATTGAATGCTTTTCAAGGGATCTCGTCCCTGAGTATTGTCACTGTTTAGAGTCTGGTGCCGTCTACACTGCGTCTCCCTTTTTGTCAAATCCCTCCATGGTCTCTCAAAGAGGAGTCCCCCTTGCCTGCCGTTCCATATGCATGAAGACGAAATTATTCCTAAAGTCTTAACGTCAAACATCCATATTGGATGATGCCTTCCCTAATCCCTCACCCTATCACGTCTCTAGTCGTACGAGATGTTTGAAGTCTTGCTAATCGTCAGAATCAACAAAAGCGTGGGCCTTCGGGGAATTTTCAACTTCCCCCTGCTGAGAGACACGTTTCTGTACCGGCTGGCAAGAGGGATTCCTCTCAAGCAGGGAGTTCCATAGCCTCTACAATCCAAGGTCAGAACTCCACCCGCCCATCTTCGGTGAACAATTCTCCTATCGCAGATATCACCCTGTCCGCTATACAGCAACTGTCAATAATTACTCCAACCACCACATCGGTTTCAAGCAGTCGTAACACACCAGCACCCAGCGGACACTCACAGACAGACTCAACAAGTCGCGTTGTATCCGGCCCCGCATCTGGCATTGCTCGCACTCCCACTCCTCTCAGCTGTCTCGAAAACCTGCCTACCCCCAACCATAATCCAGAAGCCCGCTCGATCATTTCAAATCCATTGCAACCGTGAGCTACAGAAAGGAATCAGAGACAGAGGCAGTGGTAATTGCAAACACAGGCGGTGTCAACTCCTTAATCAGTGGTCTCTGGCGGTCTCAGCATCCATCGATTTGGTCACTCCAACATGACGCGTCTTCCATTATCAACGGACAGACTCCTGGAGCTCTACATGCGGAACAGACGGCCGTTTATGAGTGGAAGCAACTTGGAGATGGTGAGTTATGCAACCCAACACGTTGCAAAAGCAGTAGCTGAAGCCCCACACTGGTATACAATAGAGACGTACTGGAACACCACTATGCAGCAAAACAACATTAGGTCGATAGCATTTGAGGCATGCACACAGGAGATCTTGACAGAGGAATGCTGAATCAACTGCCCATGTGGGATATTACACACTCAAACCGGTACCAGGTTTGCGCACAAGTCGATAAGGTTAAATCCGATTTTATTCAATCAGCAAGGGACAATATAGCGGAGGTATATGATCTCCAACGCTTTGAATCCGATCCAGAGCCTTTGGAATTCATCGATTCCATTCTGGCAGACAATAAGTATCGTATTCCTGTTCCAGAGTGTGTGGAAGGGGGTGTACGTGATCCAAATCCAACGCAGAGAGTGTCGAAAGCCGGAAACGACTGGCCAGCGTCCACTGTATCTCCTGGCAGAAGCAATCCTGCGGTGTGTCTATATCAAATTTTATCATCGGGCGAATAACCACGGTAAGTATGCTGATGGATTTTATAATCCCATGATTGACGACAAGGAGGGTCACTTACCCTCGCCAATGATCATGTTTACCTGCACCGCATTGCGCCATGCTCTCCTTGAGTGGCAAAAGAACACACATGTTCATCCAAAACCTTCCAAGTCACAGCTGAAAGCAGACACACCTAAAAGCTCGAACTACTTCAATTACAAGAATGACAGTGGTAAGAATGCATCCTGCTGCGCTGCAACGGCTTGCAAGTTGTTAACCTTGCCAGGCATTGCAGACACATATGCATTCTTGATGAATACCTTGAACACACTACCGGAGAGCTACCAACAGAGGGTGTATAACAACACTCTTGCTACAGTCAAGCGTCAGATCCAACAGGCGGAGAACCCAACGCCTGCCGTGGTGATCAGCGTGGAAGCAGCGCGTGT
>Ga0307515_10016823_pt1 | contig 13369 bp, 16 predicted proteins | sample 17_EM_MG_FD_194513 | JGI IMG/M metagenome (GOLD analysis project Ga0307515, IMG submission 194513) | Populus trichocarpa ectomycorrhiza microbial communities from riparian zone in the Pacific Northwest, United States - 17_EM | ecosystem: Host-associated > Plants > Roots > Unclassified | place...
AACGCGACGCGTCCTATTGGCGCTGGGCGCGGAGTAGTCTGCCACCGGGGTGTCTCTGACGGCTCTGACGGAGCACGTCCACTCTGACGGAGCCATTCCACCCGGACGGAAATGTTTTTTGCTGATGTAGGGAGGTACGCCGGAAGCTGAAGCTACATTCAGGGGTCAACTCGTAATCATGAGAATGAAAGGAAGACAAACAATCTTGGGTGGATGCTGTACTCGGTGTATGCTGTACTCGATGTCAACTCATGATCATGTCATGGAGAGATAGAGAGGGATGACTTAACATTGTGTTCTGTGATAATGGTTGAGTTGTGGATGAGAAAGAAAGAGATGGGGTATGAAGATGTGAATGATATGGAGGATACAAGCGGATTTGAGAAATCAGGGTTACGATGTGCCTGATTGGGTTGGGAAGACCTTGCATGGGTGGTAGTTTGCGAAGGATTGGGACTCGTACCTGCCGTATCGGGGATGGTCAATTGACTCACACATGAAATTCTCTAAGTCCCAGTTTCTCTTGATGATTTCCCCCATCTCCTCTGATCTCTCTCTTTCTTGTGCTCAACTCTACCATCACCTAAGAACACGAAGTTAAGTCATCCCTCTCTATCTCTCCATGCCATAATCATGATTTAAAACAGAGTACAGCATACACCAAGTACAGCATCATCCCAAGATCGACAGTCTCCAGCTCCCAGCCAGTTTCTCATCTCTCGGCTGATGTCGTAGCGCCTCCGTCCAAATCGACCGCCTCCAATTACTCCTCCAATGTCGCTCGATCATAGCCTGCAAGTGCATCTCCATACTCGCTCGGTCACAGCCTCAGAGTGCATCTCCAAACTCAATCAATCACGGCCTCCAAGTGCATCTTCCGAGTTCAATCGATCTCGGCCTCCAAGTGCATCTCCACACTCGCACGATTACGGCCTCCAAGTGTATCTCCAGACTCGCCCGATTACGGCCTGCAAGTGCGCACGATCATGGCCTCCAAGTGCATCTCCAAACTCGCTCGATCCCAGCCTCCAAGCGCATAACTGCGTTCATGCGATCTCCATCTCCAGGTGAATCTCAAACACCCTCGATCAAGTACATCTTCAAGGAGCAATGGCAGTTGTATGGAGATACAGGCGTAAGGGAGGTGGACAGAGTGACAGGGAGTATATATTTGGCAGACCCCGGAGTAGATAGACATCATCTCATTTCCATCTCCTCTTATCATACAATGAAAATTCACACTCTATCTTTCCCAACTTTTGGTCTCACTCACTCTGTCCGAGAGTATGTGGATTCACGCAATTGTGTGGATTCTCACGGCCGGGTAGTATCATATCTTCTCACCTCCCTACGCTCCCCCAGCTCAATGGAGATGGAATGCGAGGAGAGATTTTCGCAGCCTCACGCATTGCATTGCAATCCCAATGCCAGCGTGTACCCAATGAATCCATTCCGACGTATGGTCACAGTTGGCCACAATTGCAGACCGTTTGTGTGAAATAGGAGACCCACAGAGCAAGAAGAAACGGCGAAACAGCGATCAGAGGGCGATATGTGACGCGATGTGAGGTCTTGACACCGGGTGCGGAGTAATCCGCCACCGGGGTGTCTCTGACGGCTCTGACCGAGCCCATCCACTCTGACGGAGCCATTCCACCCGGACGGAAATGTTTTTTGCTGATGAATGCCCAAGAGCCGCACCTAATGCAACAGAGCCGTACCTAATGCAACAGAGCTGCACCCTAAAATGACCTGAGTCGTCGACCTACATTACAACTTTCTCCAATCATCTTCGAGAAACCTCTTGAAGAAACAAAACACCCTGATCTGTTAGGGGGGTACACTAGATCTATGTATCAGTACTTATGTACAGCCCTAGATCCTAAACCGCATCGTTTCCTTTATTGTTTCTTTTTTCGGAAAGGTGCCATTTCCTTTTCCAACCTCTTCCACCGGAAGCAATCAAAAGTTTTATGACTTTCTTTCAGGTCTCGGGGCCAGGCACAACGTTGACACTCTCCTGCAGGTTTCCTTCTTCATAATTCTTGGCCGTCAATTCCCTCAGTCTGAGTGCCAAAGGTCTTAACAGGCGGCTTAATTTTCTGCTTCACTATTCTACTAGTGTGTCGAGTCCTACGACCAATAGCTTTTCTCTCTAGTTTTGACTGTTTCAGAAATAACTCGCAATTCTCGATTACTTCGTTGTGTATATCCGTTTCAGTCGCACTAACCGATCCGTCGTCAGAACTGGAATCGATACACCCAATTCTACCAATCCGGCTTCGATGGATATGCTGTCCTGGACTCGGCAAACCTTTACTGCAATTTCCAAGAACTTCCTGACTTAATGGCAATTGCGGTAATACTGCAGAATCCCCAATATCTTCTTGTATCTTAAGGTTATCAATATGGATTATCAATCGTTGTTGTAATCCAACAAACAAAGATATCCACCAAATACTTTGCGCCAGGAACATGTACTGAATATCTCTGGCGTAAGATATAACTTTGTCCAGAGCATATACAGTAATGTCGTTATCGTTTTTGAAGGTAATGGTCATTCGTAAAGAATTCTTCTATCGGTGCGGGGCTGCCGCTACAGAAAGGTAATAGATTTTATATATAGAATAGGTAGGTATAGGTATTATAAAAACACAATAATATTTCAGATGGTTCTTCGCTGGTAGGTATCGCTGACTGTTTCGCTGCTAGAGCTTCTCCTTCTCATTGTCGGAACAATGTGACCTCTGTATAGAAAGTTCCTTGGGATGTTACGCATGCGCACCCATATTTCCTTTCGATGATTCAGATAGCAATGTGTTTTGCGTCTTACATTCCTTATCGTCCACATGCATTCTAAGGCAAGTCGGCACAGAATGCGCATTGTAGAGATTGCCAGGAATCCCCAAGGTTATCGTGTATATGCAGGTGCGGTATTAATGCGTTACGCTACAGATATGAATCAGCCCACACATGCATAATATCATATATCAGGTCATAACTTCAACTTGGACATCTCACACTCGCATGGTTCGGTAATCGGAAGCAGCTGCCGTCATAGTGCCAGTGCCCTTCAGCTAATCAATACTGTAGTATGATTGCGTCATAGGTTTACGTGGCGGACAACCACTACTATGCCGATGTAGATTAAATGACACGTGCTCTTCCGTATCTGAAAGACATGCTCTTGCAGTTGCCATTCCGCACACACCAATGTGCGGGGTTGCAATAGGCCTCAAATCAACAGCCAATGTCATAATCGCTCAATCACGCCGCTGCTCAGGCCGGGACCATTCCCATTGGCCGGGGAGTGCCCAGCGCTCTGACATCACATGAGACAGCCGGTCTTAAGATCCCACGTATTAGCTGCAACTGACGATTGCTGTGTCTGCGGATACGAACTCCTTTGCTCTACTCCGATCAGACATAATCACTCTCGCATTGGAAAATGAATCTGGTGGAAAATAACACGCTCGGCAGGGTTGTAGCCCATTCGATCTGGCAGTGTTATTGCATCATCAAAAATGGATCCGCTAAGCCGAGGCTTATTCAATCGAGATGAGTAACACTCATACCCGCTAAGTTATTTCGTGACCGAAAGTTCTGAGGATGCCTAGGGCAGTCGTTATGCATGTCAGGTAACCTGAGGGTTACCTGACAAGTACCCATCCTTGGTTATCCCAGGTTACGTATACTCTGTTAGGAGAGAACCCCTAACATGATCAAACACAAACATGCCTCTCACACCATTCTTTGTGTCGCTTTTCTCTTCGCCTTTGGCCATCCGCCTATCTCCTTCCAATATTGCTTCACCATCTTCTTTGCTTTTGCCATATTCTCCTCTGGCTCCCATGGATTATCCTTTGCATCCCAACCTTCCCATTTCACTTCGTATTCCCAACTAGTTCAATCAGACTTTGGCCTTGTTTTTGCGATAGATTCGACAATGTAACTTGTGCCTGCGCAGCTAGTCCGTACAGGCCAAGGTGGCGGCCGCCAGGCAACCTAAGAACCATCAGTGCGGTCAACTTTGAGCCTGCTTATGTTAACAGTGTCATAGATCGTCATATCGTTTGGGAGATCAAGTTCAAAGGCTGTTCCATGTATTTGTAGGATTTTGTATGGGACAATGTAACGGTGAACTAGTGTGCGTCACATAGCGTTGACATTGGCGTATGCGATTGGCAAATCCTTTCTATCAAAAAATACTTTTGAACCGGCGGTGATGGTGGGGTCAATTGGGCGTCGTGACTCCTTCTCCTCAGCCCTCTGTTCATCTTGAGCATCACATAGCTCAGCCCTGGCAACACCAAAATGCGCTGCAATCAGTTGACAAATTCGTGGCCTTCTAAGGTTTTCGCTGATGTATCGGCCTGCGGTCGTTGGAGGTCTGCAATTAAGTCTAGCGGTAAAGGCAGCTCATAGCAAAGATCAAGTTCACAAGTCGTCTGCTTCATCGAATGGTGTACTGAAGATTTGTAAGCATACTGCGCTAATGGCAGGGAGTCGTCCCATTGGGCTTAATCGTGAGTTGCGAAGCCACGCAAATCACGTACAACCTTCTTGTCTGAGTTTTCAGAGAGACCATCCGTTTTTGGATGGAACGCCATAGACATGAGCAGCTTTGTCTGCAGAATCCTGGCCACTTCTCTCCAATAGTCTGCTGGGAAGCGTACATTGTGGTCCAATGCAACCTCTTGAGGCACTCTGTCTAGGCAGATGATGTCCCAGATGAAGATGCGCGCGAGGGCAGGAGCATCGATTGTTATCATGCAGGATCGCCAATGTGCTCTCTTGGTCATGTGGTCGACAAACGTTACAATGCAGTCGTGGCCATTTGCCCGTCATCGGCAGGTCGGTCATGAAGTCGATGCGAAGTCTTTGCCAACTGCTTTTGGCTATTGGCAGTGGCTGTAGGAGACCCATGGGTTTCCCACTCTGGTGGTTAGTTCAATGGCACAAGTCACAGCCTGCAACATATCGCTGGGTATCGAGCCACATTTGCTTCCAGAAATACTGGTCCTTCATACGAAAGTATGTTCAGTTAGCACCAAAGTGTCCCCCTGCAGGAGTGTTGTGGGCTTCATGGAGGATTCGTCGCTGCATCGTCCTTGGAATACACAACCGTCCTCTCATATCTGCCTTTCTGTCTTCCTCCTTCCCTTTTGCCCTTGCTGATGTGTTTACCTGTGTCTTTTCCAAATCTCCACGTAAACACAGTAGGCCATTCTCTTCCAAATAGAATCGTAGCGCTGTCACCAATAATTTGCGTTCCTTGGTAGATGCAGTGGATCGCGGGGTGCGAGGACTCGGGTTGGCCAAGCGATGTGCAATGGGCCCGCTCTATTCATCATAAATTATGCCCGCCTTGATGTCATCAATCCATTCTCCGGCCGCAGTAACTTCCAGTCACATTAAATTACTTCGCTGCCGTCACAAATCTCGGCGCCGAGACAATGCGTCCATAAACTGATTTCTGACACCAGGGATCTGCTTGACCTCCCAGTCAAAATTGTATAGGACTGTCAAGATATCCATCTGACGTATGGTGAGGTGTGGTTGTGTGAGGATACAACGAAAGGTTGCGTGGTCCGTGTGTACCAAAGATGGCTGCTCCGCTCCGTGTAGGTTGAATTGCCACTATAATATTGCATCTCAGATGCCCAATAGTTCTCTGTCGTATGGAGGGTATTGCTTCTCCGCATCGTGTAACCTACCGCTAAATAACCCACTACCTTCTCTGTCTTATTTTGCACCTTGGAGAGTACCGCGCCCAATGCATATGGGCTAGCATCGACATGCAGGCAATATTTGGCTTTGAGGTACGGTAGAGCAAGGCCCAGAGTATTGCTGCGTGGTATGTTCAGTGTGTGGAAAGCATGCTGGCATTCTCCATCCCAAGCGAATGGAGTGTGCCTGACTCTCTTCGGTTCTCCACATTGCTGCCCCACGTCCCCATTTTCTATCGGTGGAGTGCCAATCACATTCAACGGCATCGCAATGTGAGGGTAGTGTTCAATAAATTTTCTATAGTAACTGGTGAGGCCCAGGAAGCCACTGACGTGCTGACTGTTCTCAGGTAGAGGCCAATCCATTACCGCACGAGTCTTATGCTCCTGGGCATGGATGGTGTACTTGATAATGTCAAAGCCGCAAAACTCAACTTTCTGACAAGCCCAGGTGTATTTTGCAAATTTGGACTTGACACCATGTTCCGTCAGGTAAGTAAGCACTTCTCTGACGTGTACGACGTGATCCGCCCGGGTACGGCTGTGAATGACAATATGGTCAAGGTATATGGCGATGAATTTGCATTTCACTGGCTCCAGGATGCCGTTCATGATGTGCATGAACTGGCTGGGTGCGTTCGCCAGGCCAAACAGCAGGACTCGCCACTCGTATAAACCAAATTTAGTGGTGAAGGCCGTAATTTGCCAATCAGCTGTGGCAATGCGAATTTGATCGTAACCAGCCGCCAAGGCCACTTTTGTGAACCAGTATGAGCCATGCATGAAGTTGAGTAAATCCTCGATGTGTGGGAGAGGAGAACGATGCTTGATGGTTATGGGACATACTGCACGAGAATCTATACACATGCGTAGCGTACCGTCAGGTTTTGGCATGAATAGTACCGGTGAGCCGAAATTGCTTTGAGAGGGCTGAATCCAACAGGAGCGAATCTCCTGTTCTATCTGCCTTCGAAGCCCTGCTTCTTCCCGTGGGGAGATGGTGTATGGTGAGCGAAACGGTATTTGGCCATTTGGGTCCGTTCGAATTTCGAAACTGGCCTGCCTTCTGTTCTGAGAGTTCGCAAATGTTGGCTCACTGAAGATGTCCTGGAATTCCGTCAAGATCTCCTGAAACTCGCACAGCAGTTCGTCTGTCTGAAGTGTACCACCTTCGCCGCAGTGGTGGACTTTCCTCAAGCAGGCCTGTTTCAACATGCGGGCAGTCACTTTGTGAAGTTCCACCTTCTGTATAATGTGTATGCCAATGAATTTGGCCTCCTCGACTATTTCTTTGTGGACGTCAAAGGGGCGTAGGCCAGGCAAGTAATGTACTCGGCCATCCTCTCATTCCTCCCAGATGTTATCGGCAATCAACATTTCATTGCTGTCATGGTCGATTTGATATTGTCGGTTGATATCACGCATCCATCTTTTGCCTAGCACGATATCAACGCCCTTAACGTCGTAGATCCTGAATTCGGCCTCATAGACATATGACGCACCGAGTCGTAGTTTCAATTTGACTCTCTGGTGTTTCTGGATGCCATCCTCTGCCTTGATATTGGCCATCTCCCCAATCCTCCATCCCGCCTCCTTTGCCTGCAGGGTGGCCCCTTGGCATTTCAGTTCCTCAATGAACTTCTGCCCCACATAGTTCTCTGACGCACCATCGTCCTTCACTACCCTTGCCTTGATGCTCCTCCACCCTGCTCATTTCGTTTTGTATATGATTTTCCCATTCAACCTTAGCAGACCGACCACTGAGTCATCTAGCTTACTAACTTTCAAGTGGTGGTAACGGGTGAAAAACTTGAATTGACTATCTGGCACCAATTTGCCACCCTTTTTGTTTGACGATACGGTACATGATGGTGTTTTTATTGGAGGTTCAGCCGCAGCTACTGATCTCCTTTGCCTTTTCCCACTTCAAAGTCTGAGTCTGAGAGACACTCCAACTCGCTCTCCACCTTATTGTCCATCTCCTGCTTAACCTCCTTTTCCTCTGGAAGTTGCCCACTCTCCTTTCTACTGGTTAGTGCACTTCCCCGTGTCTTGGCGTTACGTGGGCGTCCAGACTTGGTTCTTGGGGCATCATTGCCAACCAATGCTTGTTCGAGTAGCTTCTTCACCAAGTCGCAGTTTGGGCAATTGCGAGAGATATGACGCATCTGGACACAGTTATAGTGGGTCAAACCATCGTCTTTGGCCGGGCCAGCTGTGCCAGTTGTATGACCTGTCTTGGATTCCATCTTCCTAGCTGAAGCTTTCGTAGTTGTGGTAGTGATGGGGCCACTTCCAGTTTGAGACTGGTTGAGAGACGTGTTCAATGCGGTGAGGTGCTCCATGCGCTGTTCGAGGGTAGGAGTCCTATCGCGCATGCCAATGTAACGAACCAAGTCTTGTTAAACTCCCTGGTTGCCCTTTTCGATCTTATATCCATAATCATCGGCTAACATTTCAGTGGGCATAGGCTGGTGCAGGGCCGATTTCGGACGTAGGCGACAGAATCGCTTGTCGAACTCTGTGACACGTTCTCCCTTCTTTAGGCGCAGTTCTTCCCATGCGCGTTTGACTAGGTCCAAGGTGTTGGACGGAATAAACTTCGCTTTCGACTCTGTGCAAAAGGTGCACCATTAGATGGGCGTACTCATTGGGAAGCGGTGCATGGGCCAGACTGCTACGTCGGCATTCAGTTGTAGCACTGCTTGCTCTCCCCAGCCCGTTGTGCCGACCCATCCGATAGCCTGGGCTGCATTCTGGATGTGTCGCTCCAACGCAAAATGGAAGGCGGTGACATCGTCGAAGATTCGTTTGCCCTCATACGTCGGAACTTTAGATGACTTGAAATAGAAGCCACTGCGTCCAGACGAGCCATGGATTGGCTTGGCGGAGCTCTGGATTGCAAATAGGCCAGAGGTCGGTTCAGAGGAGCCACGGATCCCGAATTGGCCTGGAGGCCATTGGGAGGTGTTCAGCACCGGAGTCGCATGTACTTGGTTACTCGGCAGTCATTGAATGACACGTTCGAACGCTCTCAATTCGGATTCCTGGCTACCCTTCCCTGATGAGAAATTTTTGACTTGGTGCAGCAGCATGTCCATTTCCAGCTGGAGCTGTGTGATGTATGCCTGCTCCATTGTCTCCAGCTCCTACTTGCACTTGTCGAGCGGTCTCTGCAACTTGGCAGATCGACGTTTCTCGATCTGAAGTTCCTCCACCAACTCTTCAATGTCCTGCTGAGCGGCCGCTAATTCCCTGGCAGGGTAGTCTTGGACGGGCTCAGTTGCCTCAAAGTCCTTGACTTTAGCGGCCAAGCTCTCGTTGAGGTCGCAAATCTTGGCGAATTTCTCGGCTGGTTCAACTCTCTCGGATAGGTTAGCAATAATGATCTCCAATTGGACGTCCTCCGTAGCCCTGATCCAGTTGATTGCTTTGTTAGACATGACGCCAGGGCCGTTGTTGATGACCTTTATCTGGTTTGTGACGTATTCTGATGTGCAAAGTTCTGTAGGTTGGAAGCCCGCGGTGGTTGAGGTCTTAAACCTGCTGCTAATCCGAATTGAATCAGCTGTGTTGATTTTGTCAGTGAAACTGACAGCGTGCGGGTTGTGTGTGTTGTGCGTAGCAGGAAGGGCGGCGAAGTCGAGTGTCGATACATATGTAGGCTAATAGCCTCTCCGTACATATAGAAGCGAATGTTATCGATGATCGAACTGACATCTCGTGAGAACTGACTCATACGCAAGTCCTTCGTAGAGCCTCACGAATGCCACAGAGCCGCACCTGATGCATCAGAGCCGCACCATATCATGACCAGAGTCGTCGACCAACATGTGCGGTACTGCGACATCATCATCAGGGCAGTGAGGAGTGTTGACATAGGAGTTGTTGATGTCGCAGAGAATAAGTCTTCGGAAAGGCTAAAGATCCATGTAGTACCTGTTGTACAGTACATGAGGAAAGGGACGGAACACCTGCAGAAGATGCAAGAGGAATTCAAAGCGGAGATTGAAGGCATAAAAATCACCACCCAATTAGGATGGCTTGTGAACCCCCGCACCACCTGGGAGAGGAGGCAGAACGGAGAAATTGCTGCATCATAAGTTATCTTTGTTGTCAATGGGAGCAAGGCACCGTGGGGTTCGGTCAAAAAGGGCATGAAGCCAGCCGGTGTGTGGAATCGAAGCGAAATGTACACGAATGCGAGCCCTGTGTAACGGTGACATGTGACCCAAGCCTGGGTAAGTGCCATTGTATATAGATCGCCGCTGCGACAGTCAGATCAGTATTGACTATCTTACCACTCGAATCTCCATCTATACTCACTCGCTCTCCTGTGCATCCGTATTATGATATCATATGTCTGTGGCTAGATGTAGGTGTACGTTCCCTTACATTATATTCGATCCTCAGTCATCGGATACGTTTCGCTCAAGAGGATACACGAGCGTTACCCCTGTTGTCAAAAAACGACACAATCGACAGGAAACAAACAGCTTACGCGTCAATTCTATTGTCAATCGTCCACTATGCCTCCTGAGAAAGCTGCCCGAGGTTAAGTGCACTTGGCTAGTATATGTTTGAGCATGGAAAACCTACGATCACCTCTCAGCCTAGTAATCCCTATTCTCACCCGACGAGCCACCGTACATCCAATGAATGAGATGCATGACGAGAACGATCACGAGGAGAAACAACACAATGCCTATATGGAAGATTACCTGCGCGACAGCCTTGGCGACTACCTGAGTGACATCCTGGGCGACAATCAGAGCGAGCCGGAGCCTACCACACAATCAGAACTCGCATCTATGCGAAAGATGATCGAGGAACAACGAGACATGCTCAACAATGCCTTTCAACAAAATACTCAACTACGGGCACAAAATGCCGAACTGATGGAGGCCAACCGGGAATACCACAGAGAGTCTATTCTACCAGAACCAAGGAAAATGAAAATCTTCAATATGACCAATCTAGAACGGTACTGTGGCGGAGCAATGGAGTTTGATAGCTTGCTGGACATGTTAAGATCTAACTTTGAATACCATGCGCACTTATTCCCACACGGAGATCCAGACACAGTCAAATATGTTGCGAGCCTTCACAGCTCATGGAACGATTAACCAGACCCGGCACAGCGACAGACACAGATGACCCATCCAGTGGAGAGGCATTGAGACCGATGGAGAGACTCAGATCTCTGTTAGGGAGACTTCCAGGCTTTCTCGGAAGAAATGCAAAAGATGAATAGCGACAACAAAGGAAAACTCAACGCGGCAATGAAGTGTATGACCGACTTCCTCAAGGAGCGAATGCACCGGCAAGAGTCTACGCCAATCAAATCAAAGCACATTGGAGAGCAGCGGGATGCCCCCCCAAGGAAAACGAGAATTTTTACGAAATCGCTTGGAGCAGACTACGACCAAGACTTCAGTCCCAGATCAAGCCGTTGACCCCAAAGAATGGAAAATCTGACCGCATGGAAGGGCGTTTTTGACCGAGCCACCCATTCAGAGGTCAAGCCGGACCGCAAAAAGCCCCAACAGCAGCAGCCACATCAACAGCAAAAGCAGTCAGGAGAATGATCTCAACAAGGCGCCAAGAGACGCAACTTCCGACCATCCATAGCAAGTGTTAGCAACGGTTCCGGGTTACCCCGCTGCGGTCGGGGATTGGATCCGGACAGGGTGGTCCAGTCTGGGTTGTTACCCGGACAACAGGGGTACCCACCCGGCTCGGAGACCGGTTCTAACCGGACCGCAGGTCCATTATACAGTAGGCACAACTTTGGCTCCAATTATGTATTTGAGTTTCGATCATATCATGACATGGTCAATATGTAAATTGTTCAGCTTTAGCCGCTCTTCCACCTCCTGCATTCAAATTTGCAATCCGACTGATATTCGTTGAATGGTTGTGAAATATTGGCTGAATTGAAGGGAAATTGGTGGCTTTTCGATCGCGACTCAACAAATACTTGTTGGATCGCAAATCTGAAACCCGGAGGTGGAAGAGCGAATAAAACTGCACAATCCACGTATTGATCCTGTTGTGATACGATCAGAACTCAAATACTTAATTGGAGCAAGAAATGTTGACTTTTGAGGAGCGGGTTTTGTGTGGGAACTGGTAGCCACGGTTCGGTTCCGGGTTTAAACCGGACCTGGAACCGACTCGGGAATTTGGACCCGTTGCTAACACTATCCATATCGAAGCCGGCCGAAACACCAAAACCCACCAAGTCAATGTCTGACAAGGATGATAAAACGCACTCCAGTGCCCTGGGTCTCGCCAGAGCCCTATGTGACTCGGACGTCAGACAGAAAATGCATACTCTACAGGTCACCTAACCATAAAACATTTTGCTGGACGAAATATACACGCGCCAACTTCCCCGAAAACCTTGCTCCTCCAGGAGACGGAAACAAATCAAACGCCAGCGCTCCATCAATAGTCAACAACCAGGAAACGAACTTACCTCTCTCTGGATCGAGCTCAGCGGGAGAGGTTGCATGAGCGGGACCTTGGATTGCAGGCATTGGGTACAAGTGCGTTGATGGCAACATTAGAGGGATTTCAACCGCATCGGATTTCACTAAGGCCGAGGGATGTCTTAGTGAGCCCGAAAGCTCTCATGTCAAGTGAATATTTGTATGGAATGGCGAGACCAGATTCATTCCACATTGTCTACGAAGTCCAGATACAAGATCAACACAGAGAATTGCAGCGAATACCAGCACTCATTGAATGCGGCGCTACAAGCATCTTCATGTCTCCACATCAGCTGAATAGAGTTGGACTACGCCACGAAGCAGCGCACATCGCATTGCACGGCCTTGATGGTCAGCTGATCGCGCAGGCGAGGGAGTGCCGCAAGACGGTGATGTCGGTCCAATAGATGGATAATATAGCCCCGGTCCACGATCCGGAGGTGCTGGTCGTTCCAATGAGAGCATACGATCTAGTACTGGGAGTACCAGGGTTCAAAAGCTGCAAGCTGGAGATCGACTGGGGTACCGATCGATTCACTTCATTAAGAACCCCAAGTGACGAAGGGGAGGCATCAGCAAAAAACATTTCCGTCCGGGCGGAATGGCTCCGTCAGAGTGGACGCGCTCCGTCAGAGCCGTCAGAGACACCCCGGTGGCAGATTACTCCGCGCCCGGCGTCAATACCACGCGTCGCGTTGCACATCGCCCTCTGATCGCAGTTTCACTGTTTCTTCCTCAGACTCTGCAAGAGCATTCTCAGATGCTCCTGAAAGCACCTGCAGTTATGGAGGTGCATTCAGGACACTACGAGATTTGACTATTAGGATAGTCAAATTTTGGACCAGCTGAGACCGCTGCGCAGCTCTGCGGGAGACTTGGTGCCGTATTCTCAAAGCAGTGGTTCTTAGGGTTCCATAAGCACAAGGCATTTCTTCTATCATATTCGTCTTTGTTACAGTCACAAGATTCGCTACCTTATAATATGGCATGCATTGTTTAAGTATCTCTGTATAGAATGCATACGGTCAATCTGTCCACGACGGAATTCGTGAGAAAGAACCGTTCTAGCTCGAGGAGCCTAGGAAGAAAGTGAGAAGATATGATACTACCCGGCCGTGAGAATCCACGCAATTGCGTGGATCCAGA
>Ga0307515_10016824_pt1 | contig 13369 bp, 11 predicted proteins | sample 17_EM_MG_FD_194513 | JGI IMG/M metagenome (GOLD analysis project Ga0307515, IMG submission 194513) | Populus trichocarpa ectomycorrhiza microbial communities from riparian zone in the Pacific Northwest, United States - 17_EM | ecosystem: Host-associated > Plants > Roots > Unclassified | place...
CGGGCAGCAGCTCGAAATCTTCGATCCGGTAGACGTAGTCGCGCTCGACGTTGATCACGCCGTCACGGTCCAGAAAAGCTGCCGGCCGCAGCGTGGTCACTGCGCCCACTCGTCGTAGCTGACGCTGGCGGTGCCGAACTTGCCGACGACGATGCTCGCCGCGTGGTTGGCCCAGCGCACGGCGTCGCGCAGCGACATGCCGGCACCCGCCAGTGCAGCCAAGGCGGCGATCACGGTGTCGCCGGCGCCCGTCACGTCGAACACCTCGCGAGCTTCAGCCGGCACGTGGTGCGCACCGGTGGCGTCGAACAGCGTCATGCCGTCTTCGGAACGCGTCAACAGCAGCGCTTGAAGCTGCAGCTGCGTGCGCATCACCTGTGCCAGCTCGGCCAGGTGAGCTTCGTCGCGCCAGGGGCCGGTGATCTGCGCCAGTTCGCCACGGTTTGGCGTCAGCAGCGCGGCGCCGGCATAACGCGCGTAGTCGTGGCCCTTGGGGTCGATCAGCACCGGCTTGCCGGCGGCGCGTGCGCGCTCGATCATCTGCGGGATGTGCGCGAGGCCACCCTTGCCGTAGTCTGAAAAGATCACGGCTTCATGGTTGGCCAGTTCAGTGTCGAACGCGGCCAACATCTGCGCCAGCACCTCGTGGTCCGGCGTGTTCTCGAAGTCGACCCGGATCAACTGCTGCGAGCGACCGATCACGCGCAGCTTGACGATGGTTTTCAACTGTGGGTCCCGACCGAGCGCGGTGCGGATGCCGCGTTCGGCGAGCAACTGCTCCAGCCGGCTTGCAGCTTCGTCTTCGCCGACGACGGTGAGCAAGGTGGCTTGCGCGCCGAGCGACTGCACGTTGACGGCCACGTTGGCAGCGCCGCCGAGACGGTCCTCTTCGCGCGTGACACGCACGACCGGCACCGGCGCCTCGGGCGAGATGCGATCGACCGCACCGAACCAGTAGCGGTCCAGCATCACGTCGCCCACCACCAGCACGCGGCTGGTCGCCAGCTGTTCACGAGAGGGCAGTGCAGCCCAGGCGTTCATACCAGCTTCAATTCCTGCTCGATCAGACCGCACAGCGTGTGGATGATCAGGATGTGGGCTTCCTGGATGCGGGCGGTGACATCGCTCGGCACGACGATGGCGACGTCCGACAGCGGCTTGATCGCACCACCGTCACGGCCCAGCAGGCCGATCACCTGCATGCCCAACGCGCGCGCGTCTTCGACCGCACGCCGAACGTTGACCGAGTTGCCGGAGGTCGAGATCGCGATCAGCACGTCGCCGGCGCGGCCCAGCGCGCGCACCTGGCGGGCGAAGACTTCGTCGAACGAGTAGTCGTTGCCGATGCAGGTGAGCGCCGAGCTGTCGGTCGTCAGCGAGATCGCCGCGAGGGGGCGGCGATCTTTGATGAAGCGGCCGGTGAGCTCTGAAGCGATGTGCTGGGAATCGGCCGCCGAACCCCCGTTGCCGCAAGAAAGCAGCTTGCCGCCCTTGGCCAGGCACTGGGCGATCAGGCCGCCGGCGCGCGCAATGTCGGCCTCCAGCGCGGCCAGCTTCTCGAAAGTGCGTTGATGCTCGGCCAGGTTGGCGAGGTAGAGCGAAGTCATAAGATGTTGCTCCCTAGGGCCTTTCGACCCGTCCCTCCGAGAGGGAATGAGCCCCTACGGGCGGCCGGGCGGGGCTCATAGTTCCTCCACTCGGCGCGGCGGGAAGCTGTCCCAGGTCAGGCAGCCGGGGCATTGCCAAAAATAACGTTGGGCTTCGAAGCCGCAGGCCGCACAGCGATAGCGCTGCTGGGGCTTGGCGGCGCGTGCCACTGCTTCGCCGACAGCTTGGGCGACCTCGGCGTTCCACTGCTCGACCGGGCGTGCCAGCAGCGCCTGTGCAGCACTGAGCGTAGGTTGCTGGCGCAGATACGGCAACAACGCAGGGTCGGCGCTCAACTCGTGGCCTTCGACGCGGGCGCGCGCGCGCAGCAGGTCCAGCCCCGGCGCTTGGTCGTAAGCCGCTTGCAGACGCTGACGGGCCGCTGCGGCTTGCCCGCATGCCAACGCACTGTCGGCGTAGTCGTTGGCGACCAAGGCGAAGCTCGCCAGGTCGCGCAGGCGCAGGTCGTCCCAGGTGGTGATGGCTTCGGCGTGGCGGCCGGCCTTGGCCAGACGCTGGCCGGCCAGCAGCAAAGGCCTCGGTGCATGCGGTGCGGCAGCTCGGGCCTTGGCGAGTGCGACCTCGGCCGCTTCGCTCAAGCCTTTGGCATCGGCCTCCATGGCCAGTTCACACCAGTGGTGTGCAATGCGGGTGCCGAACGAACCGGTGCCGCTGCGCTCCAGCGCGGCTGCGGTCTCGGCAGCGGCAGTCCAGTCGCGCGAGCGTTCATAGAGGTTCAGCAGCGCCAGCTGGGCCTCGGTGTCGAAGGCCGTGCCCTTCAGCGCACGGTAGGCCTGCTCGGCGCGGTCGAACAGGCCGGCTTTCATGAAGTCTTGCGCCAGCGCGTGCTGGGCGCGGTCACGCTCGCTCACGGCCAAGTCGGAACGGCCGAGCAGGTGCTGGTGCACGCGCACCGCGCGCTCGAATTCGCCGCGGCGGCGAAAAAGGTTGCCGAGCGCGAAGTGCAGCTCGCTGGTTTCGGGGTCGTGCTGCACGGCCTCGATGAAGGCGTCGATCGCCTTGTCCTGCTGTTCGTTGAGCAGCAGGTTCAGACCCTTGAAATAGGCTTTGGGCGATTCGCGGTTTTCGCGCTTAAGTTGGCGCAGGTCCAGCCGCGATGCCAGCCAACCCACAGCAAAGGCCGCCGGCAGGGCCAGCAGCCACCAGTACAGCAGGTCAAACTCCATCGGGGATCACGGGTTGCTGCGGTTCGCGCGAGGCTTCGGTGGGCGGCGGGGGCGGCTGGGTCAGGCCGGCGTCCGGCGCGTGCTTGCGGGCCAGGCGACGATGCTTCCACCAGCTGGGTGTCATCGCCAGCACGCCGAACACGGTGCCGGCGGCAAAGGCGGCGAGCACGATGATGACCATCGGCGCATTCCAGGCGTAGCCAAACGCCCAGTTCACCGAGGCCGGCTGCTGGTTGTGCAGCGAGAAGGCGAACAGCGAAAAGAAAATGAAGGCGCGGGCGAGCCAGGTGAGGATGCGCATTGCTGCCGATTCTACGAACAGGCTCGCATTGGCGTCTTGTGCGGGCATGACAAACCGGCTTGCCGGTTTGCGGTGAAGGCTCATGTTGCATGGCAACGTGATGCCGAAACCAAAAAGGGCCCCGCGAGGGGCCCTGGTTGTTGCTGCAAGCAACGCTGGAATCAGACGCTCGGGGCTTCCTCGGCGACCGGCATTTCGGCCGGCAGACTGGCGTCCACGCCTTCGCGCAGGGCTTTGCCCGGCTTGAAGTGCGGCACCAGCTTCTCGGGGATCGTCACCTGCTCGCCGCTGCGCGGGTTGCGGCCCACGCGCGGCGGGCGACGGTTGATCGAGAAGCTGCCGAAGCCCCGGATCTCGATGCGGTGCCCGCGCGCCAGCGCGTCGGACATTGCGTCGAGGATCGTCTTGACCGCGAACTCGGTGTCGCGTTGCGTCAGTTGCGCGAACTTATCCGCGAGCTTGGCAACGAGATCGGAACGGGTCATGGGGCGTCGTCTTGGTCAGCAGTGCGTGTTGGCGGCAACGAACAGCTGTTGGATTAGCTGTTGTTCTGGTTGTCCAGCTTGGCACGCAGCAGGGCGCCCAGGCTGGTGGTACCAGCGGTTTCGCGCTCGTTGGATGCCGACAGGCGCTGCATGGCTTCCTGCTGGTCGACCTGGTCCTTGGCCTTGATCGACAGCTGGATGTTGCGCGTCTTGCGGTCCACGTTGACGATCATCACCGAGACCTCGTCGCCTTCCTTCAGCACGTTGCGGGCGTCTTCGACGCGGTCGCGGCTGATTTCGGAGGCGCGCAGGTAGCCCAGCACGTCGTCAGCGAGTTGCACTTCGGCGCCGCGCGGATCAACCGTCTTGACCACGCCGTTGACCAGCATGCCGCGGTCATTGACCGAGGTGAAGGTGGCAAACGGGTCGCCGTCCAGTTGCTTGATGCCCAGCGAAATGCGCTCGCGCTCGACATCGATGCCCAGCACCACGGCCTCGACTTCCTGGCCCTTCTTGTAGTTGCGCACAGCGGTTTCGCCCGCTTCGTGCCACGACAGGTCGGACAGGTGCACCAGGCCGTCGATACCGGCAGCCAGGCCCACGAAGACGCCGAAGTCGGTGATCGACTTGATCGGGCCCTTGACCTTGTCGCCGCGCTTGACGGTCGCGCTGAACTCTTCCCACGGGTTCGCCTTGCACTGCTTCATGCCCAGCGAAATGCGGCGCTTGTCTTCGTCGATCTCGAGGACCATGACTTCGACTTCTTCGCCCAGGGTCACGACCTTGGACGGAGCGACGTTCTTGTTGGTCCAGTCCATTTCGGAGACGTGCACCAGGCCTTCGATGCCCGGTTCGATCTCGACGAACGCACCGTAGTCGGCGATGTTGGTGACCTTGCCGAACAGGCGGGTGCCGGTCGGGTAGCGGCGGGCCACGCCCATCCACGGGTCATCGCCCAGCTGCTTGATGCCCAGCGAAACGCGGTTCTTCTCGGCGTCGAACTTCAGGACCTTGGCCTGCAGTTCCTGGCCGACGGTGACCACTTCGCTCGGGTGACGGACACGGCGCCAGGCCATGTCGGTGATGTGCAGCAGGCCGTCGATACCGCCCAGGTCGACGAACGCACCGTATTCGGTGATGTTCTTGACCACGCCGTTGACGATGGCGCCTTCGGACAGGGTTTCGAGCAGCTTGGCGCGTTCTTCGCCCATCGAGGCTTCGACCACAGCGCGGCGCGACAACACGACGTTGTTGCGCTTGCGGTCGAGCTTGATGACCTTGAACTCCATGGTCTTGCCCTCGAACGGGCTCATGTCCTTGACCGGACGCGTGTCGAGCAGCGAGCCGGGCAGGAAGGCGCGGATGCCGTTGACCAGGACGGTCAGGCCGCCCTTGACCTTGCCGGAGACGGTGCCGGTGACGAAGTCGCCAGACTCCAGCGCGGTTTCCAGCGAGAGCCACGAGGCCAGGCGCTTGGCTTTGTCGCGCGAGAGGATGGTGTCGCCGTAGCCGTTCTCGACCGCGTCGATGGCCACCGAGACGAAGTCGCCGACCTGGACCTCGATCTCGCCCGTGTCGTTCTTGAATTCGTCGATCGGCACATAGGCTTCGCTCTTCAGGCCGGCATTGACGACCACGAAACTGTGCTCGATGCGCACCACCTCGGCGGTGATGACTTCGCCGGAGCGCATTTCAGAGCGCTGCAGGCTTTCCTCGAACATGGCGGCGAACGATTCACCACCGGTGCTGGCGGCGACTTGAGTCTGGGACATGTGGATTTCCTTGGGGCCGGTTTGCAATGAACCGGGGCTTGCAGTGGGTGACACCGCAGGGGTTAGGTTGACGAGTTCACCGCCCTCGATCGGCCCGAGCGGGCCTGGAGGGAAGGGCGGTGGGCCCATTTCAGCTGCGCGGACTTGCGATCCACGCCGCTTCGGCCGCTCTTTTCAGAACGGCCTGCGCTGTTGCCACCAACCCATCACCTGTTCGACCGAGGCTTCGACCGAGAGGCTGGAGTTGTCCAGCAGCATCGCATCTTCGGCTGGCTTCAGTGGTGCGACCGCGCGGTTCTTGTCCCGCTCGTCGCGCATCTGCAAGTCAGCCCGAAGACTGTCGATATTAGCGGAATTTCCCTTGGAAATCAATTGCTTATAGCGCCGCTCGGCGCGCGCATCGGCGCTCGCGGTGAGGAAAACCTTCAGGTCGGCCTCGGGGAAGACGACGGTGCCCATGTCGCGCCCGTCGGCCACCAGGCCGGGTGCCCTCCGGAAGCTCAGTTGCAGGCCATGCAGCGCCTTGCGCACGGCCGGGTGCACCGACACCCGCGAGGCCATGCCACCGGTGGATTCGAGCCGCAGCGGGTCGGTGATGTCGCGCCCGGCCAGGAACACCTGGTGACCGGTGAAGCGCACCTCCAGCCGGGCCGCCAGCGCGGCCAGCGCCGGTTCGTCTTCCAGCGAGATGCCGGCGTCCTGCGCGGCCAGGGCCGTGGCGCGGTACAGCGCACCGGAATCGAGCAGGTGGTACCCGAGCTTGTGGGCCAGTTCGGCTGCCAGCGTGCCCTTGCCGGATGCGGTGGGGCCATCGACGGTCAGCACCGGTACGCTGTTTAGCGCCGGTGTGACGAGGCCGAACAGGGCTTCGAAGTAGTCCGGGAAGGTCTTGCCCACGCAGCGCGGGTCGACGATGCGCACCGGCAGGTTGGCGCCACCGGCTGCCGTTTGTGACAAGGGGTTGAAGGCCGCCAGCGAGCCGCACATCGCCATCCGGTGGTCGTCGTAGGTGTGCAGCACCCCAGCCTGCCAGCGCTTGGGCGGCGAAACTTCGATGAAGTCAGCGCCGTCGACAACCGTGGCACCCAGCTTGCGCAGCTCGGCTGCCATCGCGGCGATGCGGTCGGTCTCTTTCACCCGCCAGCTGGCAATGCCAGTCAGCCGCGTCGGGCCGTCGGCATAGAGCGCCATCACCGCCAGCGTCATCGCCGCATCGGGGATGTGGTTGCAGTCCAGCGTCAGGGCTTTCAAGGGCCACGAGCCGCGTCGCACCTCGAGCCAGCCTGGGCCACCATCGACTTGCGCACCCATCGCGCGGGCCGCGTCGACGAACCGGATGTCGCCCTGGATCGAATCGAGCCCCACGCCCTCGATGCGCACCGGCACATCGGTGCCAGCGATGGCGCCCACCGCGACGAAGTACGAAGCCGATGACGCGTCGCCCTCGACATGGATGCTGCCGGGCGACTGGTAGCGCGAGCCTTGCGGGATCACGAAGCTGGCGTAGCCGTCGCGCTGTACCGAGATGCCGAAGCGTTCGAGCAGGCGCAGCGTGATGTCGATGTAGGGCTTGGAGATCAGCTCACCCTCGACCTCGATCGTGATCGCGCGGTCGTTGGCCACCAGCGGCAGCGCCAGCAGCAAGGCGGTGAGGAATTGGCTCGACACGTCGCCGCGCACGCGGATCGGCGCCTCGGTGTTCAGCGCGTGCGCGGCGCCGTCCCCCACGCGCAGCGGCGGGTAGCCGGCACGGCCCAGGTCGGCCACCGGGCAGCCCAGCTGGCGCAGCGCGTCCACCAGGTCGCCGATCGGCCGCTCGTGCATGCGCGGCACGCCGCTCAGCTCGAAAGCACCGCCTTGCGTGGCGGCCAGCACGGCCAGTGCAGCGGTCAAGGGCCGCATCGCGGTGCCGGCATTGCCAAGGAACAGCGCTGCCGCGCGCGTGCGCAGCTGGCCGCCAATGCCGGTGACCTGGAGCACGGCGCCTTCGCGCTGAGGGAGCGACGGGCCGCTCCCTAGCTCCCTGATCCCCTCGGGGGGCGGGCTGAGCGTCAGCTCTGCCCTGGGGGCGTACTTCAACACGCAGCCCAGCGCGGCCAGCGCATCCAGCATCACGCGCGTGTCGTCGGAATCCAGCAGGTCATGGACCGCCGTCGTGCCCTCGGCCAGGCCGGCCAGCAGCAGCACCCGATTCGAGATGCTCTTGGAGCCGGGCAGGCGCACGGTGCCACCAGCGCGGACCAGGGGAGGGAGATCGAGGAAGGCGGTTGAATACATGGCAGGCCCGGCCGGCCGGGAAAACGAAAGGCAGTTCGACAGCTACTTCTTGAGGGTCTTGCCGGCACCCATGCGCCAGTGGCTGCGCGTGTGCGACACGCCCGTCACCAGCGCTTCCAGCGCCTCGCCCTGGCAATCGCGCAGCACCTGCTCCAGCACGCCCAGGGCGCCGCGGAAGCGCTCGCTTTGCTTCAAGATCTCTTCGCGGTTGGCGATCAGGATGTCGCGCCAGATGGCCGGGTCGCTGGCGGCAATGCGCGTGAAATCGCGAAAGCCCGGGCCGGCCAGCGCCAAGAACTGATCGCTTTCCTTCTGCTGAAGGATGCCGGTGAAGTAGGCAAAAGCCAGCAGATGCGGCAGGTGGCTCACCGCGGCAAAGGCCGCGTCGTGGGCCTCAGGGGTCATGTCTTGCACATGGCAGCCGAGGGCGCCCCACACCGCGCGTGCCTTGTCGATCAGCACGGGCGAAGTCTGGGTGATCGGTGTCAGGATGACCTGGCGGTCCTTGTACAGGTCGACATCGGCGTACTGCACGCCGGCCAGTTCTTTGCCGGTGATCGGGTGGGCTGGCACAAAGGCGCTGACACGCTCTTTCAGCACGCGGCGCGCGGCGTCGACCACATCGCGCTTGGTGCTGCCCACGTCCATGAACAGCACGTCGGGGTTCACCAGATGGCGGATCGCGCGGAACGTGATGTCGGTGGCCGCCACCGGCACCGCGAGCAGCACGATGTCGGAGCCCGACACGGCCAGCAGCGCCGATTCGGCGGCCTGATCAATCACGCCCATCTGGCGCGCGCGCTCGGTGGTCGAGGGCGACTTGCTGTAGCCGATGATGCGCTCGACCAGGCCGGCTTGCTTCATCGCCAGCGCGAACGAGCCGCCCATCAAACCACAACCAATCAGCCCCAGCTGCTTGAACATCGTCGGCATTCGGTCAGTGAACGTCCAGCGGGTAGGTGCCCAGTACCTTGAAGAACGCGCAGGCGTCGCGCAGCGCCTTCAGCGCGGTGCTCACGTGCGGTTCGTCCGGGTGGCCTTGCAGGTCGATGTAGAAGTAGTACTCCCACTGGCCTGATCGGGCAGGGCGTGATTCGAAGCGTGTCATCGACACGCCGTGTTGTTTCAGCGGCACCAGCATGTCATGCACCGCGCCGGGCCGGTTTGTCACCGACACGATCAGGCTGGTGCAGTCATGGCCCGAGGCCTTGGGGGCAGGGTGGCGGTGCGGGTCGGTGACGATCGCAAACCGCGTGCGGTTGTGCGGGTCGTCCTGGATGGCCGGTGCGACCAGGTGCAGGCCGTATTCGCTGCCGGCACGTACGCTGGCGATGGCTGCCATCTTCGCGTCTAGCGCTGCCTGGCGCGCACCTTCGGCGTTGCTCGACGCGGGGCGGCGCTCGGCATGCGGTAGGTGGTTCGACAACCACCCGTGGCATTGCGCCAGCGCCTGCGGGTGGGCGCAAACGACCTCGATGCCGTCGAGCGTGTTCTCTTTGCGCAGCAGGTTCTGCCGCACGAACAGGCTGGTCTCGCCGATGATGAACAGCGGCGTGGTCAGCAGGATGTCGAGCGAACGCGCGACCACGCCTTCGTTCGAATTTTCGACCGGCACCACGCCGAAATCGGCCGCACCGGCTGCGGTCATTGAGAAAACCTCGTCGATGCTCGCGCACAGCACGCGCACGATGGACGAGCCGAAGAAGCCGAGCGCGGCCTCTTCGCTGAAGGTGCCGGCGGGGCCCAGGTAGGCCACACGGGTCGGCGTTTCAAGCGCGCGGCAGGCCGACATGATCTCGCGCCAGATCGGCGCGACGCTGTCGGTGCCAAGTGGCCCGGGATTTGCGGACTTCAGGCCGTCGATCACCTGCGCTTCTCGCTCAGGCCGGAAGACGACCGAGCCTTCCTTCTTCTTCAGGTCACCGACCGCCAGCGCCAGGCCGGCGCGGCGGTTCAGCAGCCCGAGCAGTTCGCGGTCCAGCGCGTCGATCTGCTCGCGCAGCGCCAGCAGATCGGGTTGGATGTTGGAGGCAGCGGGGTCAGCCATGGCGACGGGCAAAGTCCTTCATGTAGCCGACCAGGGTCTGCACCCCGACCAGCGGCATGGCGTTGTAGAGGGAGGCCCGCATGCCGCCGACGGACTTGTGGCCCTTGAGCTGCAACAAACCGGCTTCGCGTGCACCGGCCAGGAAGGCGTCGTTGAGGGTTTCGTTGCTGAGGAAGAAGGGCACGTTCATGCGTGAACGTGCGTCCTTCGCGATGCGGTTGCGGTAGAAGCCGCCGCAGTCGTCGAGGTAGTTGTACAGCAGCGCTGACTTTTCTGCTGCGCGCCGGTCCATCTCGGCCACGCCGCCCTGGGCCTTGACCCACTGGAAGACCAGGCCGGCGATATAGATCGCGTAGGTCGGCGGTGTGTTGTACATCGAGCCGTGCGCGGCGACGACCGAGTAGTCGAAGGCCGAGGGGCAGATCGGCAACGCACGGCCGAGCAGGTCATCGCGCACGAAGACCAGCGTCAGGCCGGCCGGGCCGATGTTCTTTTGTGCGCCGGCAAAGGCGACGCCGACGCGCGACCAATCGATTTGGCGCGACAGGATGTGCGAGGAGCAGTCGGCCACCAGCGGCGCCCGGCAACCGAGTGCGGCCAGGTCCGGCAGCGTGGCCATCTCGAGGCCGTCGATGGTCTCGTTCGAGCACACGTGCACGTAGGCTGCGCCTTCGCGCAGGGCCCACGACGCGGGCGGTGGCAACGCAGTGCGGCCATCGCTCTCGTTGCTGGCTGCGATGCGCGCATCAGCGTAGCGCTGCGCTTCTTTCAGCGACTTCTGGCTCCACGAACCCGTGACGACGACGTCGACCAGGCCGCCCGGTTGGGGGCCGGCCAGGTTCATCGGCACGATCGCGTTTTCGCCCAAGCCGCCACCCTGCATGAACAGGATGTGGAAGTGCGGCGGCACCGCGAGCAGCTCGCGCAAAGTGCTCACGGCATCTTCGTAGATGCTGATGAACTCCTTGCCACGGTGGCTCATCTCCATCACGCCCATGCCCGAGCCGTGCCAGTCCAGCATCTCTTCGGCCGCCTGGCGCAGCACCGGCTCGGGCAACGTGGCCGGGCCGGCAGAGAAATTGAACGGGCGTTGTGGCGCTGTGGGCATGCGGACGTGCTTTTCGGACTTACTTCTTCTTGGCGGGAGCCGAGGCGGGCTTCGCGCCGGAGGCCGCGGCAGGCGCGCTGGCGGCGCCAGCGGGTGCGAATTGGGCGAAGCGCTTCTGCAGCGTCTGCTCCAGCGTCTTCAGCTTCGGCTCGATGGCGGGGCGGGTGTCGTCCACCAGCTTGCGCGACATCTGCGATTGCATCTCACCGCCGATCTGCTGGAACTTCTTCGCGGCCGGCGATTCGAGCCAGACGGCGATCTGCTTCAGCTCGTCTTCGCTGAACTTCTCTTCGAGCATGGGGCCCAGCACCAGCGGCGCGTTCTTGACGCCGCTGTCGTGCAGGCGGATCAGGATGTCGTCGTAGAACGCTTTCACGTCGGCTTGCACCTGCTTGCCCAGCGCTTCGCGCTTGTCCTCGGGCACGCCGCCCAGGGCCTGGCCGGCGGCTTCCATCAGTCGCGCGGCCGTGTCACGCGCAATGCCGGCGGCCATGGCATCGACAGCGGGCAGCTGCAACGACACGACCTTGGCGGCCAACTCCTTCTTCGACTGGGCGTAGGCCGCGGGCAGGGCGGCGGCGAGCGCCAGTGCCAGCAGCGCCGGCTTGATCATCGTACGGGCCATCATGCGTCACCTTCCTCGTTGGACGGCGAACCGCCTTCTGCTTCGTTGTCGATGTCGGGCTGGGCATCGTTCTCGACGATGCGCTGCAGACCGGAGAGTTTGGAGCCATCGTCGAGCGCGATCAGCGTCACGCCTTGCGTGGCGCGGCCGAGCTCGCGAATTTCGCTGACCCGGGTGCGCACCAGCACACCCTTGTCCGTGATCAGCATGATCTCATCGTTAGGCCGCACCAGCGTGGCGGCCACGACCTTGCCGTTGCGCTCGGTCTGCTGGATCGCGATCATGCCCTTGGTGCCACGGCCGTGGCGGGTGTATTCGACGATCGAAGTGCGTTTGCCGAAGCCGTTTTCGGTGGCCGTCAGCACGCTCTGGGATTCGTCTTCGGCGACCAGCATCGCGATCACCGATTGGCCATCGTCCAGCATCATGCCGCGCACGCCGCGGGCATTGCGGCCCATCGAGCGCACGTCGTCTTCGTCGAAGCGCACCGCCTTGCCGCCGTCCGAGAACAGCATCACGTCGTGCTTGCCGTCCGTCAGTGCAGCGCCGATCAGGTGGTCGCCCTGGTCGAGGTCGACCGAGATGATGCCGGCCTTGCGCGGGTTGCTGAACTCGTCGAGCGCGGTCTTCTTGACCGTGCCGAGCGCCGTGCACATGAAGATGTAGTGATCGGCGGGGAAGCTGCGGAATTCGCCGGTCAGCGGCAGCACGACGGTGATCTTTTCTTCCGGCTGCAGCGGGAACATGTTGACGATCGGCTTGCCGCGCGAGGCGCGACCGCCTTGCGGAACTTCCCATACCTTCAGCCAGTACACGCGACCGCGGTTGCTGAAGCACAGGATCCAGTCGTGCGTGTTGGCAATGAAGAGCTGGTCGATCCAGTCGTCTTCCTTGGTCTGCGCGGCCTGCTTGCCGCGGCCGCCGCGGCGCTGCGCACGGTACTCGGCCAGCGGTTGGCTCTTGATGTAGCCGGTGTGGCTGAGCGTCACCACCATGTCGGTGGGCGTGATCAGGTCTTCGGTGCCGAGCTCTTGGACGTTGTGCTCGACCACCGAGCGGCGAGCGCCGACCTTGGTCTGGCCGAACTCTTGCCGCAGTGCGGTCAGCTCGCCGCTGATGATGGTCGTCACGCGCTCGGGCTTGGCCAGGATGTCCAGCAGGTCGGCAATGACCGCCATCACTTCCTTGTACTCACCGAAGACCTTGTCCTGCTCCAGCCCGGTCAGGCGCTGCAGGCGCATCTGCAGGATTTCAGTGGCCTGTTCGTCCGACAGGCGATACAGGCCATCGGGCTGCATGCCGTAGTGCGCTGGCAGGCCTTCGGGGCGGTAGGCTTCGCGGCCGCCCGGGGTTTCGCCTTCGGCGCGCGCGAGCATGTCGCGCACGAGTGAAGAGTCCCAGCTCTTGGCCATCAGGCCGGTCTTGGCCACCGGCGGCGTCGGCGAGTTCTTGATGATCTCGATGAACTCGTCGATGTTGGCCAGCGCGACCGCTTGACCTTCCAGCACGTGGCCGCGCTCTCGTGCCCTGCGCAGCTCGTACACCGTGCGGCGGGTGACCACCTCGCGGCGGTGCTCGAGGAAGATCTCGAGCAGGTGCTTGATGTTGCACAGCTTCGGCTGGCCGTCGATCAGCGCGACCATGTTGATGCCAAAGGTGTCCTGCAGCTGCGTCTGCTTGTACAGGTTGTTCAGCACCACCTCGGGCACTTCGCCGCGCTTCAACTCGATCACCACCCGCATGCCGGATTTGTCCGACTCGTCCTGGATGTGGCTGATGCCCTCGATCTTCTTCTCGTGCACCAACTCGGCGATGCGCTCGAGCAACGTCTTCTTGTTGACCTGGTAGGGCAGCTCGTCAACGATGATCGACTGGCGTGCGCCGCGGTCGATGTCTTCGAAGTGCACCTTGGCCCGCATG
>Ga0307515_10016825_pt1 | contig 13369 bp, 9 predicted proteins | sample 17_EM_MG_FD_194513 | JGI IMG/M metagenome (GOLD analysis project Ga0307515, IMG submission 194513) | Populus trichocarpa ectomycorrhiza microbial communities from riparian zone in the Pacific Northwest, United States - 17_EM | ecosystem: Host-associated > Plants > Roots > Unclassified | place...
TTGAAATCTATTTTAAAATTTAAATTTTAAAAATAAATTAAACTTAAGTACTTACTGTATTCTTATATAAACTCTACAAGTACTATTTTTAATTGTAGAGTCTGTATAAAAATAGAAAATTTATAAATGTAGTGTAGAGTTTGTAAAAAAACAAAACAATTATTAATATATAGGAATAAAATTTGATTTATTTTTAAAATAGTTTTTTTTAAATAAAACTGGAAATAATATGTGTTATAAATGTTGAAGATTTTATTACAGTGTTTAAGAAAGTATTTGTTTTTACGGTTTAATCGTGTTTTAAAAAAATATTTTTTTTATTTTAATTTTTTTTTTATATTATCATATTATTTTAATATATTAATAAGAAAAATAATTATTTTAAAATATAAAATATTTTTAAAAACAATATTTACGGAGATGATGCAAAGTGCGCATCTATGTCAGTCTAATTCCTTCTCGAATTTCACTTTTTTATATTGGTAGGTCCACCTCCCTCTCCATTTGCATCATATCAAATAAAATCACCATCATTTAATTAAATGAACCTAGCAGCATAATGGGTCACATCAAATCATCTTTTCCTGGCTATCCTTTTCCTTTAAAGTATTTATAAAGCAAGTGCAAGATTAAATATTAAATTTTTTGGGGGGTTAATGCTTCATTAGTGCATGTTCGCAACGAAGAACTCTAAAAAAAAATAGCTGTCACGGTCGTCACATGGTGGCGAGTCCAACGTGACAGCCAGCGAATCTCTTCGGGTTGTTTTTGTGATCTGTCTTCGATATCTTCATTTTTCTTGTTTCTTTCTCTTTAGTATTTCTTTTTTAAGAAAAGGAAAATACTATTTTATTATTATTTTTTGTATTTTACTAAAGAAATTATCACCCTGTTTCTACTCACCAGTCGCCAGTGAACTTCACTCATTATATTAATCACTTGAGCTTCTAAGCTTAAAATCCGGTCCCCATCTGCCCATTCCCGAGCCTCCTGTGTTTCAGGTAGCTTTTCTTTTCTCCTTCTCTAAAATCTTGTAGTCTTTTGGTTCTTTGGTCCCTTTTCAGCGTTTTTGTTTGCTATATGTTTTAGAAAATGATGGAATCCGTTGGAAAAGGGAGGTATTGGATTCGTGTGATGTGTTAAAAGCTACATTTTTCCTTTTCACTGAAACACAATGACTAGAAAGTTTTGTTTTTTTGGTTTCTGGCGAGTGTCATCCAAGTGGGCTTTGTTAATTTTTGTGTCCTTTAAACTAATCTGTTTGGTTGCAGAGAAGATGAAGGAAACTTAAACCTTTTAGACAGTTATTGTTCCTTAATTATTTTTCTCGCGCTCAATTTTAGTTTCTGTCCAAAATCTTTTTATTTTAAGGGTAGATCGGATCTCTTATTTCTCTTTTGCAGGTCTCATTTCCTGTTAGTTAACTACTTTGTTAATTTCATGTGAAAAATCGTCACATCTTTAGTTGTGGAAGTGTCTTTCTTTGGTGGAGTCATTTTTAGAAGATTGGGCTTTCTGGAAGTGCCTTTTGTACTATGTCATCATTTTGCTTGAAGAAATTCGCAATACCCGTTGAACTCGATCTGATAGTTAGTGGATCTGACATTTAGCAGTGTTTTTAAAACCCAGGGGTTCCATTTCAGATCAACGTTTTCTTTCCTTTTTTGTTCTGTGATCTTGTCAAAAAGATCTTGATTTCCTGAAAGAACTGTGCTTTTCGGGTCTCTAAGTGAGCATATGATATTTAATGTTACGCAGTTGAAGATAATTTGCTTTAGATCTTCTAAATTTTGGTTTTATAATGTCGCTCCTTGTGCTTTCTATGGTATGAATGTTGTTCCTTAAAGGGGAATGGAGGTACATTGAGGTTATGAATGTTAAGCAGATCACAGTGGGGAAATGCATTGTAGATCTAAAAGGATAATTAGCAATATCTAGGTTGCATGCGAGATTTATTATAGACTATTGAACCATGTGCGGATGATTTTGCAAATTCAACCTAACTAATCTCATTTTATATATATATATATATACCACTTATCTCAATTGTAAACATAAATCCATTTTCTATGTTAAAGCATAGCCAGGTGGAAAATATCAGCCATGTGGCATACAATTTTAAAATAATTAAGAAAAAGGTTGTTAAGTAAATAAACCGAGAGATTTTCTTCTCTTTCCAATTTTTCCCAAATCTGCGAATTAGGTTTTTATTTCTATTTTTTAAAAAAAATTGTGTTGAGCTTCATAGTTGAAATTTTGTGCCTAACGAGAATATTTATCAACTCAGCAAGCTTTGACACAGCAAATGAATTTTTGTTAACAATTAATGTTAGTTGGATCTTGCCTAAACGTAACAAACATAGTGTTGTAGTTCAATTTGCCTATTTGATATGAACAGTCTCAAATGGGTTTTTTCCAATTATTTTTAATTAACCTATAGGTTGCAGTGTGAGCTTCTTCTTTTCTTTTCTTTTTTCCCTTTTGGAAACTTTCTCTGAAATGGTATTTTAATTTTAATGTGAACTCAATTTTGTCGCTCTTTTATTGTTCCCTTCAGTTGGGTAGATGATAAAGCTGAGCATCATGTCAATGGTATCTTAATGTTAGCTATTATTTTTAGTTTGTCTAAGGCTTTGTAAAGACAGGGCCATCTGCATGCCTTCATTGTATGTATCTTTTTGCAGAATTGATATGCACCTAATCAGCTTGTTAAATTTTAGGACATATCATAGTTTTCCTGGTAGTTGTGATTCAATTGAACATTTTAGTTTTGGAAAGAACTTTTGTGGTCCTAAAGTAACTTTTTTATGCTACATTAAATGACTGCTTCTCCTATGTCTTTTTTTGTGTGTTAATCTCTCTTTTCTTGACATTCGAAGTTAGCATGTGCTTTTCAACATAATCTGCCAAGGGTATTTGTTCCAATGGGAGGGATTGGTGTATGCCACAGACCCAGGGGATACTTATTTATCTTGGTTAGACTTTGGCACTTTTAGTTCACCCATTGTACTTGTTGCAGATTCATAATGGAAATCCCTGTGGCTTCTCACTGACTCATGTTTTGCTGGGGCTAAAGGTTTAGGCTTTGTGCTTTGCATGTTTTGGATACTGGTGCATTAAGATACTATCTTTCTCTGCTCATGATGCCATCCGTTGACCTTATTGCTACCTACTACTGTGCTGTATAATGTTTTTAACTACAGCTTTCTGTAGTATAACTTTCTTTGAAGAACATTTTCTGCTTCAATATGTGCATCAAAAGGTTCACATACTGTTTCTTAAGAGATGCAATTGTCCCTAAACAACTGTAATTTTGGAAAAGACCTGATTGATTTCAGATTCATCCTATTGACTAACTCAAGAACCCTTTTCATTTCTTCAGTGCAAACTGCAACATATTAGATTATTACATGCATTTTGTCGTGTGTAACAGTTGCGGTTAAAGGTTCCCTGAAGTATATGATGTTGATGCATTGTCATCAATACCTTTCCCAAATTTTATTTTTAAGTGGAATGCAGAAATTGTTGAACTTTAGTGCTCTTTTTTGCTGCCTATTCTTTGCTAATGTCCCAGAATCCTTACTGATGTTACTTTATTCATCTTGAAGGTCTGGAGCCTGAATGTGAATTTAAGCAATTTCTATATGTTTATATATTTTGTGTAGTGAAAGGAGTCTTCCTGAAGCACAATGTCTGATCTCGAGGCCCCCCTGCGCCCAAAGAGGAAGAAGGTGTGGGTAGACTATTTTGTCCAGTTCAGATGGATCTTAGTTATTTTTGTTGTTCTCCCAATCTCCTTCACCCTTTACTTTCTCACTTACCTTGGGGATGTCAAATCAGAGATGAAATCCTACAAACAGCGTCAGAAGGAACATGATGAAAATGTTAAAAAAGTGGTGAAACGCCTCAAAGAGAGGAATCCATCCAAGGATGGTCTTGTTTGCACTGCTCGTAAACCCTGGATTGCTGTTGGAATGCGGAATGTTGACTATAAACGGGCTCGGCACTTTGAAGTTGATTTATCATCTTTCCGTAATATCCTTGAAATTGACAGAGAGAGAATGGTTGCAAGAGTTGAGCCACTTGTAAATATGGGACAGATTAGCAGGGCGAGTGTCCCAATGAATCTTTCCCTTGCAGTGGTTGCAGAACTTGATGATCTCACTGTTGGTGGGCTAATTAATGGTTATGGGATTGAAGGAAGCTCTCACATCTATGGCTTGTTCTCTGACACTGTTGTGGCTTATGAGATTGTTTTGGCAGATGGCCAGGTTGTTAGAGCCACCAAGGACAATGAATACTCTGATCTTTTCTATGCCATCCCTTGGTCTCAGGGAACACTTGGGCTTCTTGTCTCTGCTGAGATCAAGCTTATTCCCGTTAAGGAATACATGAGGCTGACCTACAAACCTGTGGTGGGTAATCTGAAAGAACTTGCACAGGCCTATATAGACTCTTTTGCACCCAGAGATGGAGATCAGGATAACCCGAGCAAGGTTCCAGACTTTGTGGAGACTATGATTTATAACTCTACCGATGGTGTGATGATGACAGGGAGATATGCCTCCAAAGAAGAGGCCAAGAAGAAGGGAAATGTGATTAACAATGTTGGTTGGTGGTTTAAACCGTGGTTCTATCAGCATGCGCAGACAGCCCTAAAGAAAGGGGAGTTTGTAGAGTACATTCCAACCAGAGAATATTACCACAGGCACACAAGGTGTTTGTACTGGGAGGGGAAGCTCATACTTCCATTTGCTGACCAATGGTGGTTTAGATTTCTCTTAGGCTGGATGATGCCTCCAAAGGTTTCTCTTCTCAAGGCTACTCAAGGTGAAGCAATCAGAAACTATTACCATGAGATGCATGTCATTCAGGATATGCTTGTTCCTCTTTACAAGGTTGGGGATGCCCTAGAATGGGTCGACCGTGAGATGGAGGTAACCTTGGTCTACTCTGTTCCATTTCTTTTTACAGCTCCAGTTCTTTTTTTTTTTGGATAATTTTTACTTCCCATCTTTTCCTTGCATATGCTAAAAGTATTCTCCTCATATGATTGATTTGAGTGAAATATTAAGTCAACTTTGTATCCTCCTAGCTTTAGTCGGGAACTCTTGTGGGCTCTGGGCAAGGAAACTATTTGAGAGGACATGACCATAGCAGGTGTTTGATGTTGTAATACATAATACTATAATAGCATGAGGATGTAAAATGACTGCATGAGGGTTGAGTGTCTTAGACTTTGACCTGACTGTTGTTGATTTTTCCAGGTATATCCCATTTGGCTTTGTCCGCACAGGTTGTTCAAGCTTCCTGTGAAAACTATGGTGTATCCTGAGCCAGGGTTTGAGCATCAGCACAGACAGGGAGACACATCCTATGCCCAGATGTACACCGATGTTGGGGTGTATTATTCACCTGGACCTGTGTTGAGGGGTGAGGTGTTTGAAGGTGCAGATGCAGTTCGTAGAATGGAGGACTGGTTGATAGAAAACCACGGCTTCCAGCCTCAGTATGCAGTGTCTGAGCTGAATGAGAAGAAATTCTGGAGGATGTTTGATGCTGACCTCTATGAACACGCCAGGAAGAAATATGGAGCTGTGGGAACCTTCATGAGCGTGTACTACAAATCCAAGAAAGGAAGGAAGACGGAGAAGGAGGTGCAGGAAGCAGAACAAGCCCACCTTGAGACTGCTTATGCTGAGGCTGGTTAGTAATGGACTGATTTTGAAGTGAAGTTTGGAAATGTGAAAACTATAGCATTTCTTTCTTTGCTGTTTCTTGCGTTTTCTGGTTGTTGCTGATAGATTAGACTCTTGTTTGGATGGTAGTTTCCAATCGTACTCGTGTTCTAGATAGTCTTGAGACTGTAGCCCTCTTCACACTGCTGCAGCCTGCAAAGGGCATCTGTTGTTTGGCAACTGTTGTGTAGCTTGGGGAGCGCGTCTAGTCAGGTCAGGTTACCGTTGTTTACTGAGTGGAGTTGTAATTGGCACTAGAGAAGAAATGAGAGATGATGATGATTCACTCAAAAGTGAAAATGTTAATTTCTTCTCTTTTCCCCCTCTCTGTTCCAGCCTGTAACTGAACAGTATATTCAACGTTTTTAATTATTTGTGAAAAAATAATTCCAAGAAAAAAAAGTTAATTGCAATTGAAAAACCCCAAAACGATTTGATTTGCTTGCGAATATTTTCCTCGCAAGCAACGGTCTGTTTTTTCTCTCCTCTTGAGGAGTGAAGGTTAATCTTGGAGTTTACCATGAGAAGGTTAGGTTAATAGTCACCAACGGTGTACCCATAGCGCCACCCACGATCTTAAGTTCTTATCCCAATTTAACGTATCCTGTCCAGCTTGAGATGGCCATCAACGTAGCTGAAAACCTAGAAAAGCTAGAGATTATCTGTATTCAAATCAAGTCATGTATAAGAAAAGCTCATGATACATGCGTTGATTTAGACAGGCTTCTAATTAGATTATAGTTTCTTATGGTGGGTGGTTAATATATTTATTCAACAATCCTCCATTCCACGCCCATCAACTTCATGACTCTGCTCTATCTCTCTGTTTTTAGTGTTAAACACCATAAATACTGTCAAAATAAGTGAGACCACGATGGAGGTCCCGGAAAGGAGAAGCATTAAAGCATCTGCAATGCCCCCTTTCACTTCCTCTGCATAATCCCTTGAAGCGAGAGCTTGGACAGTCAATGGGAACGAGCAATTAAGCCCACCATGCAACACTGAACCTTCTCATAGATATCTCTTGAAGAGGCTAGGTCTACAAATCCGCTTCACATGTAAGAAAAAACTAGTTATGAATGAGAATGAAACTGAATAGCTAACTTGTAATTAAACAGCGACGGACCAATCAATTAGATATATAGTTTCGATCAGCATAACTATAGTCATAATCAAATTAATATATAGTCAAATCTTCACTGGTTGTACGGTTTTGTCCTCCTTATCAAAGCAAAAACCAAAACCAAACCCTAATTCATGGTCCCTGCACCATATTCTTATATATAATTTATTAGTATTCAATGATTTCAAGCAGCTTTCCTAGGTCCTGACACAGGATTATAAGTTTCGACGAATAAGATCTGTATGATAGTTCCAAAGTCGGTCAATGTCTCGGCCACATTTTAAACATGGCTGGAAGCTTGTCACCATCAGATAAGCGCTGATAAAGTGTACAAACAGCACCAAATAATGGACCATGCCAGGGGAAAACAAGAAAATAGCAATCTCTTTCCACCCCATCTTAGCTGCAGCTTGAGCACCAACCAAGTTTCCAATTACTGATAACTGGCTTGTTGGATTTGCAAAAGTTGACAGAAACCTCTTTCCTTTAGAGAACCATTGGCCATAAATTTTAACATCAAGTGCCACTATCGGAACCGCAAATACCCACCGAAGAACAAGGTAGGACACAGTGTTTGGAGCAACAAAGGGTGCAGATTGAAGCAAAAGAAGCCAAGAAATCCAGGGAGCGGAGCAAACAGATGATTGACCCCTACACGATGCCAGAATTCGGTTTCCACCACCTTGAAGAAAAACATGCATCTCAATATGTAAAGAAAAGAAAGTGAAGTAAGGATTAGGAAAGCAAGAGACCACAGCACAAGAAATCCTGCAGGGTGGAGCAGCGCAACATATGGTGCAGAGGGTCTGTGTCATCAATTGGTGAAATTACCAGTGTCTTGAATAACAAAGCTCGGCCACCTAGAGATAGGCCAATCCTAAAATAACCAGCGTGAAACTTTGTTAAGATGGACACTGGGGATGGCTTGATTCTGTCCACAATGATGCTCGAGGGGTTGGTCTGTTGATCTTCTGTAGTGGTGTTTGATGTTTAGACTATTAGCTCAATCTCGAATCGAGATCTTTGGGCTGGCATTAATACCTAATTATGTTAATAGCTAGTAGCTTTGGTATTTGTGGGTTTATCAAGTGGTGGCAAGGTTTTTATACAGCAAAGATGCTCCAGACTACTGGGAGTTAAACAATGACTGAAGTGCATTAAGAAATGTTTTAATCTAATAAATAAGAATATTCGAAGAATGGGCGAATAGTAAGCAATCTTAATTTTAGGGATTAAAATTAAGATTAAACCAATCTTTTTCTGTATTTAGCCGTCTGCACATTCGGCCCATCTTCGGCCTTTTTAGTTGTAGACTAGACTTGGGCCGAGATGAGAACAAAAGTATTGGCTCTAATCTAATCTAATCTAATGGAAGTTACACAGTAGAGCTGTATTCAGTTCATTCCCCGTAACTGAGTTGAGTTTTCTTCAACACGAGAAGCTGATATTTAGTCACTGTAAGTAGCTAAGCCACACAATCTTCTTTATGGTGTCTATGTTGCTGCACCTGTCAACTTCACTCACTCTTGAACTATTACTACTTGTTTGTAATAGGTGAACAAGTGTTACTTCTTTGCTGCTCCCTCCCTGTTTTAATCATTTTTATGTGTAATGGGTTTCTTTTCTTGGTCTCTATAGTAACTGGGTCTCTCTCAAAACTCTTGTAGATAGATGCAATTGCATTTTGTTGGTCTAGTTTTTATGTTTATAAGCTGTTTGTAAGAATGTTCCGAGTACAAATTCTGTTGAGGTTTATGTGGATTCTTGCTATTTACTAATCATTTCAATTTAAAGGCTTCAGTGTCTTTTCCTAGCCAGACAGATTTGCTTATAACTACCCAGAGAATAGCACTTAGGCTCTTTGTTTTGTTTTCCGGTTTGAGCATGGTCTTGAATAAAGCATGTAGTTTTAGCCACGTAAATCATCGTGCAGCGTTGCAGCCATTCACCTTCTCTATTATATAGTTCGAAAGTGGAAATCTTGAAATAACTGGACAACAATTCAGGACACTAAAATCCCATGTAAGCCTGTTGGTTTCTAACTTCAATCTCAGTCCTTGCATTTTTTTTTCTTCTAAACTTTTGTATTGTTGTCTATAATTTATTTAAGAAATTTTCTTTTGTGAATGGAAGGATTAGCTGCATATTGTTCATAAATAACCTGGATGTGAAAAGTACACTATTCAATTTCTAAAGGGTTTACCTTGAATAGGCAAAAAAGTCGCGGTTGCTTCAGTGTTCTTGAGTTGCCTTTATTCAGCTCTTCCTTTTCTTCAAGACGGTTCCAGATGTTATTCCTATAGAACTTTCCGAGTCAGCAATTCAATTAAAGTCTATTTAGAACTGTTTCTTGCTAGCCATGCACTAGCTATTATCACTCTTTGTGATTATGTTTAACCTATGGTAGAGCTTCATATTTTAAAACTTTGAGAGAATTGTGATATGAGATGTTACAAAATGTAACCATTAGCCAGACCATCAAGATACATGTAGCAGTATGTTGAAATGTTCTGTCCCTTCTCCTTACTTCTTTGATTGTTTTGATGTTATACGAAAATATCTTATTGCTGTCCCTTTAGTTTCATATTTGCCATGTACTTCCATATGTTGAGTATTCAAAACTTTTAAGTAGAAGCTGCCTGTGTTAAATAGAGCATTAGAATCATGTAGAATATTAGTCTGTTTTTTCTATTATGTCTTTCAGTCTAAACTGTTTTTCATTGTTTTTGCAGATTTAGTCAATACCATTGACTTCCCTCTAGTTCGTCTTGATTTCTCCCAACTCATATGATCAAGAATTGCATAACTATTATCTGGAGCATTTCTTATCCTTCTATATATTTGCATAATAAACAAAAGAGCTTCATCGCCTCTTCTCAAATAGAACTTCTCCTAGAGGGAACCAAGATGTCACTTGTCTACTTCACATCCCCAACAGCTCTATCCCCGCACATTAACCAATTTAAAGTAGATGATTTGTTCTCCCAAAAAATTTCTCTATCAAATCCAAGCTTTTCCGTTGTTGATTGCAAAATTTCAAGGGGTGTAAGAAAGAGTGCATGTGATGTTTTTAGAAACAAATCACAAAGTATTATAAGGTTTACTACAAGACATGCAGTGTACTCTAACAGTCAGAAGTTTACTGATGTATCTCTTAATTGGGATGATCAAGAGGAAGAAGACGCTGAAGACATGGAATCACCATGGGAAGGTGCTATTATTTACAAGAGAAATTCTTCAATTTCACATGTGGAGTACTGCACAACTTTAGAAAGGCTTGGGTTAGGAAAACTTTCAACTGAGATTTCAAAATCAAGGGCTTCGGTAATGGGATTACGTGTCACGAAGGCCGTGAAGGATTACCCTCTTGGAACTCCTGTTCAAATCTCCATTGACGTGACAAAGAAGAAGAAAAGGTTGAGACTAGATGGGATCATCAAAACTGTCATCACTCTTGGTTGCTATAGGTATTTTAGTTTCTGATCCTTCTTTTCCAGTGGACTTAACTTTTTTGCCCTAAGTATTCGCGCACTCTTTAAAATTCTTTTTTGCTTCTACCATATTGCATTTATTTGTATTGTATTTTTTTTCTTTAGTTTCCAGTTTTACCTAACAATTAGTTGAGAATGATTATCGAAAGCTAATCAGAATGGTGATTCACTGTCTACTGTATGTGTTTGTGTTGGCTGTTCGAAATTATTTGCATATGATTAAATTTGTAAGAGGTTTCATGGAAATTCTTGCCCCAATCCAACCAATTCAACATATCTATTTTTAGAACTATCTGGATGTCTCTTGTGTGATTTTTATTATAGCATCTATGAAAAGCTACAAATAGTGACTCCACTCTTAATGTGGTGGTGTAGTAGTGTTCCTATACAATTATCATAGAGTTGGGTTGTAAAGTATGCCGCTCACAATAGGAGTCTGACAGCTGTGTGACCATATTTCAGGGAAATTGCAAAATGTTGCACTTTTGAGTTTTGACCAATTGCTAATCATGATTTTTTTGTCACCAGCCCCAAATAGAACTACCAGCTTTGATCTATGCTGGCAAGAATTTTGTAGGTTATGCATGAGATAAGTAGCTTATACCTTGACCATGTTTGCTCGTTGAATGCACTTAATGTGAGAATATATTTTAGGATAGCGATTGCTGGAATTTACATGCAGCAGCTGATATTAAAGACCTTTGACTTGTCTGGAAAAAACAATTTAACCAGTTCATCAAATTTTCTTGTTTACCTCTGATGTCTGACCGCATCAGGTATGGGTGTTAGTGTTCATCTTGAACTTCATTTAAAAGTATTGACAAAAGGTTGAGAATAATATGACAATATCTTTTGATTTGATGCCAAGAATTTTCCAAGTCATACATAATCTTCCCATGTAAGCCAGATTTTATGTTGCATTTTGTTTCACAACACACTCAGTGCTTCCTTATCATTCTTCTGTTATTGAACCTACTTGTTTATCGTTTATGTTGAAGGTGTGGAGAGCCAGTTGCTGAGGGCATTTTCTCCAACTTCTCTCTCTTACTATCTGAAGAACCCGTGGCAGAACCAGAGATTATTAATATGGGGAAAGTATTTGGTAATGATAAATTGAAATCTTCAATTTTTGAGGAAGAAGACGGTGATGAAGCTTCAATCGAGTGGGACGACCGGTTGCACTTCCCTCCTGAAGATAAGGAAATTGATATTTCAAAGCCCCTCCGAGATATGGTGCATGTAGAAATTACCCTTGATGTCATCTGTGATCCAAGCTGCAAAGGTTTATGCCTCGAGTGTGGTACAAACTTGAACAAGAGCAGTTGTAACTGTAGCAAAGAGAAGGAGAAGGAGAGAGGACCCGGCCCTCTTAAAGATCTGAAAAAACAGATGCTGTCAGAATCTTAGAGTAATTGCACCTCAAACATTTTCTCGCGTTCGTTCGCAAGTGGTGGAAATTAATAGGGTTTTCTTTTTTAAAAATGTTCTACAAAAGTGCATTTGAATCACGCCACGCCATCATATGGATTTTACCTCCATGTGTGATAAAACACATGCAGACAGACCCCTTTCAAATGTTCATTAACCCATCAAAATTAGATAATATAGATAGTAACAGGTAAAAAAAACTAAGAATATTAAAAAATAAATATTACAGGTCGAGTTGTGAGTTAAATGTTTTTTAAACTCGGTCACCATGATGAAATCAGTGTAACCATATGTTCTAGCCACCCGAGCGGTTCAAATTTTTTTTTTCTTTCTAGCTGCTCATTCTTTTATCTCTCTGTCTTGTTAATGATGATAATCTCCTCTGCCATTGCTTTAACAAACTAAAACCACAAATTCAAGTTCATATTGACAACCTATTATGTTTTGGTGTGAAGAGAATTTTTGTTGTTTAAAGTTTAATTTGTTGTTATATGTTTTTTTTTAATTAATTCTTTTATTTTATTGACTCTAAATCATATTTTTAATTAAATTCAACTCGTGAAAAACAATAATATAAATTTAATCCATCAATATTTATAAAAATTTATTCTAACTTGATATATTTAACCCAATAAGATAATATATATATATATCACATCTCGAATTAACAGTTTATAAAATATTAAAAGTTACATAGAATATAATTATCAACCAAAATCCATCCAACTACACCATGCAAAAAAAAAAAAATGTTTTTTCAGTTCCAAGTTTCCAACGTTGACACTGGATGAGATAATCCACTTCTTCCAGCATCGACACTGGATAAAAGATGTGAAAAGCACCACATTTCAGCAATCAGTCGTTCTAAAACCGAAATGTAAATGAACTTGAGTCGCAGACAGATACCGAAAGAGCAGAAATGGGTGTGCTCATTATGAGTTCCACTTGCGGCATTCGCCACTTCGAGCATGTTTTTCTCCAGATAGCTGAATGCATTAAATTCCCTACTCCAAAGACAGGTCTGGAATTAGATCAATGTCGTTCCATTGAGCACTGAAAATTGTGTGCTTGTTAATCTTAACCACACAGCCCCACTTCGCTTCCTTCACCAAACCCTGAACTGTCCTCAAATGAAATTAATGGGCAGAGGAAATTGAACACATAATTGCTTGTTTAGAGAGTGAAGTGCCAGTGCGAATCCATAAGGCCTGTCGTTTCATCATGATTAATGCAGCATACAAGCTTATTTTTTGTATGAGAGTGCTCCAGAGATGTCTCACACCACAGTAGCGAATCTTCAGAACAAAGGACAAGTTCAACCCTCCAGCCAACTTGAGGCATTAATTAGCTAATATACCTACCTCATACCGTTGCTCTTAAATATGTTCTTCATTAAGGTGCCTTTGAAGCTTAAGAATAAATATACATGGGAAGGAAGACAAGGATCTGAATATCTGTGTTACATACAGCACTTCCCTATATTGTATCCCACTCCAACAGGTCTTACAGCATTAACGATTGAGATCATCCATTGCAAAAGTGAAGGACACGACTTTGATATGTCTCCCCTCTTCAGCTACAGAAAGGAG
>Ga0307515_10016826_pt1 | contig 13368 bp, 3 predicted proteins | sample 17_EM_MG_FD_194513 | JGI IMG/M metagenome (GOLD analysis project Ga0307515, IMG submission 194513) | Populus trichocarpa ectomycorrhiza microbial communities from riparian zone in the Pacific Northwest, United States - 17_EM | ecosystem: Host-associated > Plants > Roots > Unclassified | place...
CGCTTATAATAGATATCTAAATATATAGAAGCCTTAAATCTCCATTTTAGTGTTAAATGCGGGCAGAAGGAGGTAAAGAAGATTAAAATAAATAAGAATATTCTTAAGACTATAGCTAATTCTAGAATCTTTAAAGTAGAGGAAATTGTACCTTTAATAATTTTGGTATTTAAAGTATCTAATATTATAATATTTCTATACTAAGGTAAAGATAAAAAATAGCTAATTAGCGGATTTCTTAGGTAAACTATTACTAGACGGAAATTTTCTAAAGTTTTTAAGAGTAAGACTAGGCTGATGTAGGCTCTAGTAGAGTAGGGTTTAGTAAAAAAGCAGGTAGGCTTAAAGTAAGATCGCTTAAAGTTTGGGTGCTATAGTTTTAATATAATTAGATTATTTTTAGCACCCGTAGTTATTATTAATAGGACTTAATTCTAGTACCTTTTAAAATATCTTTAATAATAATAGTATTAAGTCTAAAACCATAACGGTAGAGGGAGCTCGTATTGTCGCGTAAGTCTTTAGATCTATTATTAACCAAAATTAGCACTTTATCTTTTTTTGCTGCTTTACTAGCTATAGGATAATTTAGTAGTATTTAAGATATATATATTAATCTAGACGCTTCTTAAACTTTACCTACGCTAAACAGAGAGGATAGCCGACCCGTACCAGCTATAGTCTTATAAAGTGGCGAGTTTTATAGGTGTTTTTAGGGAGTAAACCGGAAGCATAGCTAAGGGTAAGTTGTAAACTATAGCTATTAAGACTGTGGCTATGCGGATACGCAGATTCTAGAGTTAGTAAATAACACTAATAGCCTCTATAACACATCTCGAAGTAGTATCTACTTTATTATAATTAACTATTTTCTATATAGACTACGCAACTCCTAGCATAAGATCACCTTTAAAGCAACAGCACTGTTCTAATACATTTTCGCCGCTAGGGCCCTCCATAGCGCTCCTATTGGCTCGACTTCGCCTATCTACGCCATTTTGTTCTTTAGTACTAATGAACCCACCTCTTCCTCTTACGAATTCGCCTCTACCTCTACCTCTACCTCTGCCTTTATATCTAGCGCAGGACTCTTACGCTTACGACCACGTTTTCCCTTACCCTTAGCCGCTATAGCTTTCTCTTTCGCAGCGCGCTTCGCTTATGCCTCCTTAAGGTCCTTATAGCTTATCACCTTCACCTTCCCTAAAACCACTAATCTGGTCAATCGGCGAACCTTAGCTTTGTTATTTATCTTAGTTAAGAATTAATTTTAATCCTAAAGGAGGGTTTGTTTGGTAAAAGATATTTAGGTAGCACTTACGAGCTTTTATACGTGCCTCTACAGGCGCTATTTACTTAGCTTATTAATTAGCGCATAATTAAACGGAAACAATCTACTTACAGCCCACCCTGCTGTAATATTCCTCTTAGTCAACGCCCTTTCCCTTACAGGCTTATACAGAGAGGTAAAATGCTCCTTACTAATTATATCTAAACCTCCTTAACACAGTCGTTTAACCTCATCACTATAAGCTGTCTTTAAAGGCGTAAAGACTCTAATGTCACAGGGCTAGAGCTTATAAGAGGTATAAGAGGGGAGACGATATAGAAGGATGTTGTTGGCAAAGTAAAACTCTAAAATTTTAAGGGTTTCGTGTGTCCCAAAGCCATTGCAGATTAGTACCCGTAGTTTCCTATTAGCCAGTCCTTTAGTTTATAAATTAAATATACATATAAGCCACTCTAAGCTAATTTTAGAGTCGTTATATCCGTTTTCTAAATAGGCGTAATGCTATCTAGGGGTTAGGTACGTTGTAACGGAACCTTATAGCAGGAACTACGGTGGGCTCATTAATGGGCTAGGTATATAGGTGATGCAAATTAAAGTTAACAATGTAATAATAACTGGTGGAGTGGTTGCCTAACAGATTAACTCTAATTATATTCTAAGAATTACTATAAGAAAGGAACTATCTAGGTAGGGATTAAGGGTCCTTAAATATACAACCGTACTCCTATAAAATCCTTCTTATATATAATATACGTATACTCTATCTATTTTGTTATAGATTATATAGATTACCTTACGTGACTTATACTACCATTCCTTATTATATAGTTTTACCGGCTCTATCCTAGACCGTGCTTATATTAACTAACTAGCTTCTTCTAACTCTTCTCTAAGTAGTTATAATATTATACTTAAAGCGTCCATAATACTATCTCCCTTCTTTTTATCTTTATCCTTAAAGATTCGGAATATCTCTAAGTTATTTACTAGAGGTATAATATCCATCTAATTAATTTGGTTAATATCGTTATTTATTATACCTAAAGTAATTTCTTCCTCTTTTATAGCCCGTTGGTCTTATACCGTCGCTATTATATTATCTCTAGGTGAGATTATACTATCTCCGTATTCTTATTATGCGAAAAAGGGGTTAGTTTATATTATATTAGCGAGTCCTTTTTCCTAGCAACCCTCTTTATATTTAGAGTGCACTAAAGTAAATATTTATTTATCCTATAATATTCGCTCTATTTCTAACGCTAAGTATATATATCCTATTACTCTTAATAGTTATTAAGTTCCCTAAGTAATTTATTATAGGGTTTTATATTTAATCTGCTGCTATAAAGCTTAATAATAAGCTCTTAGTAGCCCTAGCTAAACTTTATTATTCCTATAACGCTAAGAGAGAGGCTGCTAATGCTTAATAGCGAGCTCTTAACTCTTGTCTTACTGCGTCCGCTTAGTTAATCCGTCTTAAGAAGGTATATAAGAAGGTTCGTTTTAAGGAGTAAAAACTTATAAAATAAGGTCTATAGGAACTTAGTAATAAAAGGACTAACTCTCCTCCTATAAAGGAAATAACTCTAAGTAGTTTAGCAATTGCTTTTCCTAGGTCCCCCTTAGGTAACTTATTCTTTAGTAATCCTTTTTTATTAATATTACCTAACCTATTTTCTTCTAATACTCCTATACCTTTCCTATAGCGTTCTTTAAATTCTCTAGTAGCTCCTAGGTAGTCTCTATATAGCCTATCTACTTTACCTTATACTATATTTTATTATTAATATCTTTATAACTAATAACTTTTAAAACTTGCTATTTATCTTCTTCTTACCCTCTATATATATCTGCTTTATAGACTAGTAGCTTAATATTCTTATATGCTAGCTCTAGTATTACGATATACTATACTAGGTAGATTTTTATTTTAGCTAGTAGGTTTAACTTAAATATAACTAGTAAAATTCTTTATATAATTTTAAAAGGTCCTAGTCTAATATAGTCTAACTTCTTACTTAGTTATTAACTCTTAAAATTTTTATATAGTAGCTATACTTTATCTCCCTCCTTAAGATCTAGTCCCTTAGATCTCTTAGCATTATAGTATTTTTTTTTAATTCTTTGCTGTACTACCTTAGCTGTTTCTATAAGGTTCTTATAAAGATTTATTAAAGTCTCTATTCTTTACTTAGCTGTGCTACTTATTTTTTTTACTTAACGTGGCGATAGTAATGTTCTTAGTTCGTATCTATAATTCGCCTTAAATAGTAAAGTACCTATTCCTTTCTATGGTGTTATATTATATATAAACTATATAACTAGTAATAGCGATACCTAATTATTCTATACGTAATTAATATAGTGTCTTAGATACTACTCTAGTGTCTAATTTAATCTTTCTATTTAACTATCTGTCTGCGGATAATATACGGTAAAAGTTACTACTTAAACTCCTTACTCCGCTAAAAATACCTCCTAAAATACTACTATAAATCTTAAATCCCTATCTAATATAATTTTACTTAGTACTCTATATCTTATAAATACTTCTTTAATATAGATTCTAGCAATATCTTCCGCTAAGATTTCTTCCGTATAGGCTATAAAGTATCCCTACTTTATAAGCTTATCTACTATTATTAAGATTATATTATAATCCTATCCTATAATAAGGTCTTTTAATTTTAGTAACTTAATAATAAAGTCCTATAATATAACCTCCTATAGTCTCTCTGGTATTTTAATAGGTTATAGCCCTCCATATAGCTTATACCTTATTAGTTTATTCCTTTAATAATTTAGATATTCTCTTATAACCTTTTGTGCTAGGTTTTAGATTCTATTAATAATATACTCCTTTTAGAGTCTTAATACTAAGCCCGTAGCTCTATTGTGTCCTTAAGTTAATCCCTTATAAAAATCTTCTATAAAGTGCTCTGCTATGCTTCTTAGGATATACTTTACTTCTTAGTTTTCGTATATATCTATCTATAAATCTTCTAGTTATACTTCTAGAATTCTTTATACTTAAAAGCTTTTTAGTAATTTATAAACTCTTTCTAGTTCTTTATAAGTTGCTATAATTTTTAGATAATTATATTTAATTAGTCTATTTATATCTTTTTGCAGTAAAGCCCCTAATGGCTTCTTATTATTCTATAGTTTAGCCTTTTAACTTAACGTATTGGCTTACGTGTTGTCTATACCCTTAGTATACTAAATCTTAAAATAGTATTCTATAAGTATCTCCGCCTATCTAACCTGTCTTTAATTAAGTTCTTTTATTATTAAGAATCCTATTAGGTTCTTATAATCCGTCTTAACTATAAATAGTTTCTCTATACCTTATAAGAATGCTCTCTATTTCTTTAGTGCTATAATTATACCTAATAACTCCTTGTTATAAATGTCATAGTTTAGTTTTAATAGTGTTATCTTTTAACTATAGTATACTACTAGGTGCTATTTATCTGGATGCTTTTATATAAAGTATACTCTTAGTATAAAGTCTAATATATTTATTTCTATAACTGTCTCTAGTCCTAGTTAATAGATCTTAAGAACTGGCTCCTAGGTAAATAACCTCTTAACTTCTTTAAATAGTTCTTATTATTCCTTTCCCCATATTTATAGTTTTTCTTTCTTTATTAATTGCGTAAATAGCTTAATATCCTTTAACTATTGCGCTATAAACCTTCTGCAGTAATTATAAACCCCTAGAAATGATCTTAATTACGTAACGTTCTTTAGTTCCTACCAATTTACTATAGCCTTAATCTTCTTTAGATCTATACTAAGTTAGCCTAGTTTAATAATAAATTCTATAAAATTGGTCTTCCTAGTAAAGAACTCGCATTTCTTAATTGCTACTAGCATTTATTCTTCTTATAGTCTCTTTAAGACCCATTTAACGTATTTCCCATGTTCTTCCTTAGTTATTAAGTAGATAATAATATTGTTAAGATATACTATAATAAATTCATCTAAGTGTTCTCCTAATATATTATTAATACGCTTCTAGAATATTACTAGTATATTTATAAGCCCGAATTATATAACTAATAGTTTATATAGTCCTTCCTTTAATCTAAAGGCTGCTTTTTATTCGTTGCCTTCCTTAATTCTAATCTAGTAGTACACCTATTTTAGATCTATCTTCGTAAAGATTTGCGCATTACCTATCTTATCTTAGATTTCGCTAATTAAGGGTAAAAGATACCTATCCTTTTTAGTAATACTATTTAATTGTCTATAGTTAATACACAGCCTTAGTTTGCTATTTTTCTTTAGTACGAACAGTACTAGATAACCCGCTAATAATTGCGATAGTCTAATATATCCTTTTTATAAGTTCTCTTAGATAAACTCTTTTAATACTCTACCTTCCTCTTTAGTAAGCTTGTAGATTGGAAAAAACCTTAGACTTATTTCTAGTTCTAATTCTATCTTATAGTCCTATGCTACGTACTCTAACAGCTTTTTACTTTTTAGTAACTATAGTTTCTTACTATATTTATAGTATTTCTTTAGTATATAGCTTAGCCCTTTCTCTATTTCTTTATAGGTTGCTCCTACTTAGTACTATACCAACTTGGCTTATTATTATATCTTACACCGTTAAGTATCTCTAATATTAACCTAACCTATAACCTAATTAATTTTTAGATTATATTCCTATAACTAAGGCATTCCTAATACTACTTTATTATTCCCTAATGGTAATATATTAAAAGACATCTTAACTTATTTTCCTTTAATAGTTAACTAAATAGGTCCTATTTTAAGGTTAATAATGCCTCCTCTATAGGCTATTAGATCTCCTAAAATTATCACTAATAGGTAAGAATGCTCCTTTTTCCTATATGGTAACCCTATTTTTTTAACTACTGCTAGCAAGATATGGTTCCTTATTGCTCCACTATCTATTAATGCCTTAAACTGTTAATCTTACCACTTAATTTATAAATTTAGGTGTTGTCCTTAAATTCCTTTAAGGGTTTAAGGCTCTACTACTAGCTCCCTCTAGTCCTATAGGCCTCTACTTTTCCTAATTATTAGCTACTTAATCCTATTTATACTTAGTCTAACTTAGGCTAATACTTAGTTCGCTTTTTATCTTTAATATACCATAGATAGGTATTCTCTAGATATTCCCACTATTATTATCTATCTAGGCATTCTTCTATAAGGAATCTTTCTAGTTAAAGTATTAAGTCCCCTTATCCTTAAACTTCTATAGGGTGCTAACTATGCATATACTTAGCGTTTTAATATTTTACCTTATCCGGTGCCCAATATATCCTTATTAGGTACTTTTGGTTTCTATCCTTAGGTGCTTTATATATATTATATATATTATCTATATATATAATCTACACTAATATATAATACGCCTAGTGTTTTAGGTTAACTCTTAGTTTGTCTTTATCCTTAAGTTTAAACCTCTCTTATATTAATCTAAGCGTTACAACTTTATTTATAGGTACTAAGATTTACCTCTTACTTCTTTAGTCCTCTAATTGCTCCTCTAAATCTTTTAATATTATAATTAAGGCTCCTTTAATATAAGTTATGGCCTTCTCTATAATTGGGTGGTTTTAGATAACTTTTTTATCCAACTATATATAGAAATCTTCCTACTCATTATTGTGTTATTATCTATACCATTTTTAGTATAGTCCCTTAAGTATATACAGTTTATCCGTAAAAAAGTATTTCCTTATTACTACGTTATAATAGCCCTTTATGTGTTGTTCCTTAAACCTAGTTAAAATCCCTAGATCCTCTTCTTATTCCAGTTTAGTAAGCCACTTAGCTCTTAGTATGCCTATCTTAGGCCTATTAGTGACTCTTTATACTAGTGCTCTATCCTTTATACGTCCTAATATACTAGATCTCTTATCTAGTTTCTGTTCTTACTATAAGGTAATTCTTACTCTAAATTCCTCTATAGTTTCTTTCTTATTGCGTCTTATAAGTAGATTTTTAAAGTCTTTATACTTCTTAATCTTAGTATTAACTTTTTAATCTTTAGGCTAAACACTATATTCCCCTAATAAGTCCTTTAGGTCTATATATCTGTCTCCTAGTCTAGTTACTATTTATATTGCGGATTCTCTAGTCCCTTATCTTTTGCTTATAGGTGTCTTTATTTATACTCTAAATTCTTAATCCCTCTAATTCCTTAATCCTAAGCTTACTTCTAACTTAAGCTTTACTCCTACCTTAGTCTAACTAGGCTTAGGTGTTCTTATCTCGTCTTAAGAGTTTTAAATCTTACTTATCTCGTCTTAAGAGTCTTATGCCATTAGGAACTCTTATCCCGAGCTTATTTATATATTCTTAAACTAAGCTACTACTCTACTCTATCGGTTTTCGTCCGTTATAGGTCCTTAAGCTATTCTTATCCTTTCTTTAGAATCTTAGATCTCTCTTATCTCATCTTAAGAATTTTAAGCCTTTGGCCTTTTGCCTTTATTAAGTAGTGAATTAGCACTAATACTTATCTGCTTGCTTAATCTCTATAAAATACTCTTCCTTCCGTCTTATAAAGCGATAGATACTGTATTTAACGGTGTTATAATACCTATTACTAAACCTTACTTTATAGCGGTCTTAGTCTCTACTTCTATTCCGTTATTAAGGCTTAGATACCCCTAGTTAGTTTCTTTTTTACCCTTATCGCTACTAATTAATAAGTACTCTAACTCTATTATTATTATTGCTAATCTTTATCCGCACGTTACTATAATATCTTAATCTAGCTTATAAAGTTAATCTTATTTTTTATCTAACTCTTTAGTTTCTCTAAGTCCTCTTAACTCTAGCTCTTATAGCTAATAGCTTGCGCCATACTTAGCGTCTTTATAAATTTAGTATGCATTATTATAATAAAACGCGAAACTTCTAATTAAATATTCTTTTGTTCCTTACAGCATATTATTATCTTTCTATACGTGTATATCGTCTACTATTAGTCTAATTCCATTTATTATATAGTAACTTTAACTATCTTTATAATTCCTTACAAAATAACCTTATTTCCCATAATTTATATAAGCTCTATCTCTAAACCACTAACTTTACTATAGAGTCCGCCTAAACATCTTTTATTGCTAAAATCCCTAATTTAGCCTATACTCCTTAATCCTATAATTACTAGATCCTTAATCTCTAGGTTTCTATAGTTTTCTACTTTATCTCTTATAGGTTTCTTTGGTACCACTTAAGTCTATTAGCTTTACGCCATACTATAGTTTTTAACTTAGCTTTAGTTATTACGTACCCTACGCCTTATACAACTATAAAACTCTATCCTAACCTTTCTTAGCCTATTCCCTTTAGTAAATCCAATTATTAATCTTAATTGCTTAATCTATTAGTTCCCTTAGGGTGTCCATATCTTCTATTAGGATAATTATATCTTAGACTTTAGCCTTAAGTCCCTATTTATACTGTGCTATAAGCGCCCTATTATTCTACTCTACTTATATTACTAATGTCTAGAACTACGTTATATACTTAATTACTAAAGTTTATTACGTAATATCTTAGAGTTTTCTTTCCGCCGTGGTTACTGCCTCCGGGTCTCCAAATATTTGCGTAAGTCGTTCTATAAATCCATTTTAGCTTAAGAATATAAACCTTACTTCTTGGTTTATAGTCGTTATTCTGTTTACCTAGATTTCTATAAGGTAAGGCTTAAACTATTTAAGTGCTCTTCCTGTTAAGAACAATCCTGCGTACGCTATTTAATCTATAGGTGTTACTAGCTTAGCTCTTTCCTGCGCAACCTTAAAGTGTATTTGCGTAAGAAATCCTTTAAGCTTTAATCTTTCTCCTAAGTATCTTTTAATTAATAGTAACTTAACCTTTACTGCGCCTATCCCGTTAATCCTATTTTCTAACGTTATATTATTTTCTATTAGTTAGTTAACTATCTCTTATAACTGTCTAACCATTATAGGTTACTATAAGTTAGTGTCTGCTATACTAGTGTCATTACCTAACCTTAAAGTAGTTGCCGCTATTAATGGCGTTATAGTGGCTGCTTTTAGTGGCATATTATTTAACTTTCTATATTTAATACCGTAACTAGGTAGTGATTATATAATAGAACCTTGTAGTAGAAACTACGGTAGGCTCGTTAATGGGCTAGGTATATAGGTAATGTAAATTAAAGTTAACAATGTAATAATAACTAGTGGAGTGGTTGCCTAATAGATTAACTCTAATTATATTCTGAGAATTACTATAAGGAAGGAACTATCTAGGTAGGGACTAAGGGTCCTTAAATACACAACCATATTCCTATAAAATCCTTCTTATACGTAATATACGTATGCTCTATCTGCTTTGTTATAGATTATATAGATTACACAGATTATATAGATCACCTTACGTGACTTGTACTACCATTCCTCGTCACATAGTTCTACCGGCTCTATTCTGGACCGTGCTTGCATTAACCAACTAGCTTCTTCCGACTCTTCTCTAAGTAGTCGTAATATTGTACTTAAAGCGTCCGTAACATACGTGGTCCAGTTACTTTAGTAAGTTAAAGCTAGCTAGACTATAAGAGGGAGCAATAACCTACTATTAGCACTAATATACTTAATAGCAGTTACTATTATCCGCTTAACTCCTACGCCTCTATAGTTATATAGATTGTCCTTACTTATAAGGACTTTAATAAAGCCAAGCATACTTAATATAACTTCCGTCTCGTCCATGTTATAGCAATTTTCTAGTATAATAGCCGGATTATATACTACTTTACCAATCACCTTAAACTAGTATATAATCTTAACGTATATATTCTTTTTGTAACGTTTCCAGTCTATCGACCTAACTCTCCTTACTTTAAGTTAGTCTTAACGTATCTTAAAGAATTAAGCCTAGTTCTTACCTAAAGGCTTAATTAGTTTATCCGTTATAAACCGCTAGCGGGTAAGGCTAAAGGCTAGTAAAGGTATATACTTTATTTAAATAGGCTGTCTAAGATCAGACATTAGTAATAAAAAAGCAATAAGAGCTTTCTCTTCCTCTAGGGTAAGGTATTGCTAGCGTTAGGCCTTTTCCTCTATAGAGGGCTGTCCGTATACGCGATAATAGAGTATATAGAGAGGGACATCGCCTCGTTCTAATAAGGCAGCCTATATTCTAGGTACATCTAGAGGGAGACCTTACGCCAGCACCTAGCTAGCTCGGTCTATATCTACGACTATAGTAATAGAAAAGGCACTAGAGGCAGCCGCTAAGCTAGTATAAAAGACAGCTATCAATAAAGAAACGCTTAGCTGCTAAAAATAGCCAGTATATAACCTTTTAAAGACGTTTCTAAAAGAGCGCTACACCTAGGAGCCTATTCGGCATAGCGTAGAAAATAATACGGCTAGCTAAGTATCTAATACTACACTATATAAGCGCGCTAAATTCTTATACTAAGACACCCTATAGGCCCCTTCTTACGGATAAATCCGGAATATATATTTTTAAGAGCTAAGTGTTTTTAAAAGCTTAGGACTACCTTCTTCTATAATAGTTCTATTAATTAAATACTCCAAATCTTGAATTTTTATAGATAGTTGTGGTGCAGTAGGGGTGTAAAGCTAACGCAGTTTTAGATGCTTTAAAAAGAACAGCTAACAGCATAATTAAAAGCATTATATTTTTTAGGCTATATACTAGTTTCCTAAAGGGAAATATCTAGAGAATACTATTACTATAATTATAACTTAATAGAATCGTAGGGGAGAGAGTTAAGATACGTAAATAATAGATTCATTACGGCACAGGGGGTTTTGCGCCACTTAGGGAGGGACGTTAATTTATTTATAATAACTGTTAGACCTATAGCTGTGCGGAGCCTTTACTAAGCGTTTAGGATATTATAAAATCCGGCTCTAGATTAGGAGCAGGGTTAAGATCTTAAAGGCCCAGGCGCTCGTTTAGTCAAGCATCAAAACCACGATATAGCTATTGTATAACTTTAAGATATAGTCTAACGCATAACTATATCTACCCTAAGAGCTTGCGTAACATAGAGGTAAACTATTATATCACCCTCAAACTCTACAGAGCCGCCATTAGTACCGCCACTAATCAAATAAAAGATTTATTCAAGCCCATTACATTTTATACTTCTTAAGCCCACCACAACTAATCCATATACCTTTCACAAGGTAGAGCTTATCACCATCAGCTTATCGTTACTTATTATCACTAATAAACGGCTTTTACAGCTTAACTAAAGTAGTATACTTAATCAACAAGAGCGGACTCGTTTGCCCAGCGTAATAGCAATGTCACGGTCTATAGAGCCCCATTTAATAGATGATTATTACACTATAAAAGAAATTACGGAGATATGGCGCCGGTTTAATAAGGAACGATCTAAATAGACTCTTTAACAATATAAAGAATAGCATACGTTCCTATACTATTAGTGTCTCGCCTAAAATAGACGCTATAAGCAAAAAACACTTTCAGAATATCTTTTAGACACCGCGTAGATTATCTCTAATCTCTCTATAGCCTTTTTAGAAATACTAGATTACTATAAAACTATTTTTAGATGCGCAGTATAGTTAAAGAATTATATCTATAAATTCGTTTACCCGGACTGCTCGGTATTTAGGATTATAGTAATTATAATAGGAGCTTTATTTAGTTTAGTATGCTTTATACACTTATTATCTATGGTATTATTAGCAATTTAGAAATATAAACGATAGTTACCTTTAGTATTGGCCCTGTTTTGGACAACCGGATGCCTATTAAATGGAGTGCAGCAGCTTTATAAAGCTCGGTTAGGATAGTATATTATTAAAAGTGGACGAGTATAGGATTACCTATAGGTATAAGACTATCTCCATATATTAATATATTTAATATATTTAATATATTCTCCGTTTCCATTATTATAGTTAGAGACTATATAAAAAGTTTTAGAATATTACGGTCAACTTACTACCTATATCTTCTTACATGCTCAACTAAAAACCTTAGACCTTAGGCACACTATTACTTTATAAATATTATACGTCTCTCCCCTATAGGACACTACTAGATCGGAATATTCTAAGGTATTAAAGAGGCTAGGCTAGAGGAGTTTTCTAGCTAATACATAACCTTTAATAGATATATTTAAAACAGCACTATACTTAGAGCAAGTTAGGCATAGCATAGAATATAATACGGCTGGCTAAGCACCTAATACTTCTCCACATAAGCGCGCTAAACTGTTTATACCTAGACGCACTGTAATTCCTTTTAAATGGATAAATCCAGAATATATACTTTTAAAGGTTAAATATCTATAAACGTTTAGAGCTCTTCGTTTATTATAAAACTATTAATCTAATACTCCGAACTTTAAAGTTTTATAGATAGTTGTAGTATAATAAAGGTATAGAGCGAATTTAGTTCTAGGCGCTCTAAAAAAAACGATCAATAGTATAGCTAAGAGCGTTGTATTTTTTTTTAGCTATATACTAGCTCCTTAGGGAGAAATATCTAGAGAATAATAATATCACAATTATAACTTAATTAAATCGTAGGGGAAAGAGTTAAGAGGTCTAAATAATGGATTTATTGCGGTATAGGGGGTTTTACGCCATATAGGGAGGGACGTTACCCTAAGAGTAATTTATTTCTAGTAGCCTTTCCTATTATATAGCCCTGTTATTTTTAGAAAAATATCTAATAGCATTTAAGCTCTTAGCCGGGGCATCTGGAGGGGAATATCCTCTTAAAATGCTTACTAACTAAACCCATAGTAGAATAGCCTGCTTAGCGCTATGCCCTATTATTTGTAGCGGATAAGACAGTATCCTAGTATACGTTTAGATTTAAGATCGCTTATATATATCTATATACCCCCTAATAATATAAGTATTCTATATATTTATATTATACTAAAGCTATATAACGCAAATTTATTAGAATATACATATATTACTAGCCAATGGACAGTATAGTTAAGCAACGTACCGCCACTAACTATTAATAAGAATAAATATAAAGAAAGAGAAAGGGTAGCTAAATTCTAAACGTATATCTGCCTATATGCT
>Ga0307515_10016827_pt1 | contig 13367 bp, 5 predicted proteins | sample 17_EM_MG_FD_194513 | JGI IMG/M metagenome (GOLD analysis project Ga0307515, IMG submission 194513) | Populus trichocarpa ectomycorrhiza microbial communities from riparian zone in the Pacific Northwest, United States - 17_EM | ecosystem: Host-associated > Plants > Roots > Unclassified | place...
TTGTTAAGAATCAGTTTTCATGATTTGTTTTGATTTTTTTCTATGAGGTTATCTGAATCTCATAATCAAGGTTATAGTTTGGCGGGTTAACCCATTTGTCTCATTCTTTTAATTGATTTTTTTTTTTCAATTTCATTATTCAATATTTTGTTAACTTGGGATCGAATTAGGCTTTCTGGTTTGTTCTGACTTGTTTTCTATGAGGTTATCTCGGTTTTATGACCCGAGTCAGGGGTTTGACAGGTTAACTTATTTTTATTGGTTATCCATGTTGTTTTTGAATCTACTAAATTAATTGAATCACATCAAATCAACTCTTATTTGGTTATTTTTACATGTAGTTAATTTTTTTACAAAAAAAATTGATTCAAATAGTAGCGCACTGGCGGCAGTATTCTAGTAATACCACTAAAACATGTGTCATATCATTAAATAATTGACATTAACGATATATCATTAAAATTATAACTGGATTATTTTTTAAAAGTATTTTTTTATTTAGAAATATATTAAAATTATTTTTTAAGATTTTTTTTTATGGTAACATATCAAAATCATAAAAAAAAACTAAAAAAAAATCAAATTAATATTTTATTAGAACAAACACGTTTTTAAAACATATTCAACCACAGTTAAAAATGCAATACCGTAGAAGCGAAAAGGGAGCAAGGGCTGTCCGCACACTGCCCGCATCACATTCCACCTTAATTACCTAGAGAAAAGCAAAGCAAAACATATAAAAGTAATACAAAGATATCATTGTCCCAAGCTTTTCAGCAAATAATAGATTCATCTTAACAAACCTTTGCGTTTATTAATAAATTCCACACAGTTAAAATATTAATTGTAGTACATCAATTTCAGACATGGATGTTTTCCTGTTCTTTTCTCACTTTTACCCGATTTGTCGAACACAGAATTTAATAGGATACGATTTCTCGAGGAAACATAAGTATACCGAGAGAGGCATATAAAATAATGCAAGAACTACAAAACAACAGTAGCTATTTTTGAATCCTTTTATAGAGTTTTTGTCTAGGCTATGATAAAAAAAACTGTAGTTACTTAATTATTATATAGTATAATATAATATTTTTATGTAATGCTTAGTGTTGGCGTGTGCCATGCAGGAAGCACTGAAGGAATGCCAAGATCTTGGGAGATTATAGAACACATTTTTAATTTCTTCCCAAAAACACCAGGGCGAATTGAATAGTTTTTTAATTTTTTATATATATAATATGGTTATATGAGAATTAATTAATAATCCATATCGTATTGAATATATTTAAGACTCCCGTGCATGCCTTATAGTTTATGCATACAAGCATTGTATTTCGATCATACTCTAAATATATATAACATCAATAAGATTTCGCAAATAATTAGATAATCATAGATCTTAATTATGGCAAAAGCTAGCTAGCTAGCTAGCTTTACATGCCGGGATCGTGAGATAAAAGATTAATTATGATGATTATCTGTGCTATCACCACCTCAACATCGAGTTATGAGTGGAGTGAAAATCTTGTCATTTCTGGATGATGGTAACTCATCCAATATATAAATCCATTTTTTTATTTCTATCGAAAGTCGACAGACTAGAGAAGGATAAGTTCCATTATATATATAGAAAACAATAACCTCAACATATAAAAAAAAAAAAAAGAGGAGTAATTCACCATCTTCATTTATATTGATTAATTAATTCACATCTTGACCTGTTCAATGGTTGTGTCAGCATCAAGTTCGATATCCATCCCAATCCCATAATGTCAAATCCAGGAAGCATTTGGACCCTGCAATTTGCTATAACCTAATAGTATTAACTTTATCGTCAGATAATGGGGAGGAACAAATACCAGTCCTTTTCATATTTTAGCTGTTTAATTAATAATTATCACCAGAGAGTAGAAAAATCCGATGGAGTGTAGGGAAAAAGGATGTCTGGAACCACGTGCCTCGAACCCAAGTTTGATATTATCCTTGCTTGATTCAAGGAATGCAACCACGTGACCAGTTTATCTTCTGCAACCAATTTAAAGCTGATCGATTTCTTGTTGTTGATCGCAGGAGCTATATATGAGATGGGGAACAATGGGCTCGAATGATCCTACAAGATGGAGTACAAACATAATCTGTGACTGTGAAGGTCCCAATTTGACATCACAAGAGTGGTCTACTGAGATGGTGAACAGACCGAGGAAATTAAGAAGGCTCTGGTGCTGGTAGGGGCCAACCAAGAGGCCATCATCTGCACTGCTCCAATATTAGACAACTGGTTTTATGCCAACTGAGGCCCTGCCCCATGCATGTCTCCTTTTCCAGATACTCTATCAAGAAAATATGATTATGATGGTGGATTACAAGAAAAAACAACTTGATAATTGCTGTTGGCAAGTCTCACCTCCTGCTGATAACTTAAATTTAGTTAGGTACGTTTTTCTAACTTTTCCCAAGCTTATTAATAAGGGAGATGGGCTTGCATGACATGGTTGAAACAGAGAATTTGACAAGAAAGTTAAAAATAACTTGATGGTGCACCTTGCCTAACTCGTTTAAGTAATGAATCGAATCTGACAAACAAATATAAAAAGTACAGGCAACCCTACTACAAAAGTTTGGTTGGTCTGGATGGAATTTAATATGGGTGAGTTATTGTATGAGTGGCTATTTTGATAAATAGTTACATTATTATTAGAGATGGATAAAAAATCATTTGCTGTATATTTTGAGAAAAAAGGGAAGAAAAATAAATTTTACAAGGGCATCGTTAACTTTCTTCTAAACATATCCTAACCTGGATTTCAGCCTTGTCCATAGTAAAAGCGTCTAAACATCTGTCTAGGATATTTGTTGAGTGATGGTTTGTTTTTGCTTTACAACATATTTTTTAAATTATTTTTTATTTAAAAAAACCTCAAATTGATATTTTTTAAGTGTTTTTAAATGTTTTTGATGTGTTGATATTAAAAATTAAAAAATCTAAAAAAATTATTTTAACTTATTTTTAATTTAAAATTACTCTACACCACAGTATAACAAAACACACAAACTAGCAAACAAAGCAACATGTAGGAAGCCTTATTTTCTTCCACGGGAGAAGAAAAGCTAACAAACAAAAGGGACTGATGTGAAGAATAAGTGAGAGGTCATGTATTCTTCCCAAAAAACAAAAAAGAAAAAAGAAAAAAAAAGAAGAAGAGGAAGAAGGTCATGGGTGAGGAACAGTGCACTATTTGTAGTCTGGTTGGTGAGAGGTATTATCGTACCCAAAAAGTAAAACCTTGAAGATGGAGTTTGGGCCCATTTATGACTAGAGTGGACCAAGCCTGGCATTCTATGGGGGGGAGCTTTTATTCTGCCACTGTCTCGACGGAAAGGTCTTTTTACATAAAAAGGATTTTAATCACTCGGAAAACCAATCTTGGAGCAATGCCTCAAGATTTTGATCTTGCTGTGATACAGGGGAAGAGAAACAGAGCAATGAAATGAAAGCTACCTTTTCACGTGACAAATTTTGGCGTGATGGAATGGAAGAGCTACAACCTTTCCCTGCTTTAATGGCCAGAAAATTATTTTCTTTTCTTAATCCTACTATAAGCACAGCCCGTGCTGTATAAGCTGTCTTCCCAACTGTCATCAACAGCAATTTCTGTTTTCAGTGGGAGAGAACGATAAGCAGAGAACACGAGGGTGTGTTTTCTTGCAGAAGTTCTCTCCAGCAAAGAAAGCTGGTATCAATCACCATAGGTTTCTTTATGGTCAAGGAAGAGACCAAAAAACAAAGGCCAGAAAGCATACACGTGGACAAAAAAGCATACAAAAAGGTAATCCATATCAACAGCAAGGTGCAACACCTTAATTAAGGACATTAGCAGCCATGATATTGCTAAAACTTGCAGCCAACACCTAATCACCATAGGTTTCCAGCTGTTTTTCGTTTTTCAATATCTACATACATCAAGAATGTACTCGGCAGGCAGGCAGGCAGGCATTGATGCAATGCCTTCAATTCAACTACTTGCATGACAACAAATTAGTTAAACCATCAAAACTGGAGATTTTTCTGTCAAATGGCATCAATATCATTTATTTCCATTATATAGCAGACTGCAACAGTTAATGGCATATATACAGGATATGTACAATATGAAGAACTTAATCAATTGAAAAATCAAATAAAAAATTTCCCAGTGACTGCACACAAAATAATAGGGCAAGCTATATTCTTGGGAAAACTAAATTCTAGCCAACACACTGACACTCCTCTCTTTCCTAATGAGAAATAAATCATGACTGCAAGGAAAATAAATATGGCTCAAACCTGAAGAAACATGAAAGAATATTTCCCAACGGATCATCTTGATGCAGAGAAGATACACGAGGCAGACTATAAAAACAAAAGAAAAATCAGAAAATCTAACAAAATTTGTCCCTCTTCATGATTTACCCTTTCCTGCGGAACCTTCTCTCTGACTACGGAAGTGACTGAGAAGCTGCTGGGCCTACATAACACATACAAACATACATTATCATCTAGCATATCTATCCATCATCATCATTAAATGTCAAAAAACTTCTTGGTCTTGATTCCCCTATAGTTAAAATATATAAAAAAATTGACATAATAAGGAATACAATCACAATCAACCCACCATGCTTCCTTTCCTAACTGGCAAAAGGTACCAACGGCCTCCACTATAATTTGGCTAGCTAGCAGATACCAGAACAGCTACAGTACAAACAAGGAAAGATGAGATTAGCTGCATACCTTTTCCTTCGCTCTTGGGGTGCCTGACTGGGACAATGCAACAAGTGGAGGAACAGCCCCTTCTTGCAAAACAAGGGTACAAAACTTGGGACTATTAAGGCACAGCTGCATCAGTATGGAGGCAGCGTTCTCCTTTCCTCTTTGAGATCCTGATTCGACAACCTCAACCAGCAATGGGATGCCTCCTGCTTTTGCAATGGCCATGCGACCTTCGCTGATTGTTGACAAGTTTGCAAGAAGAGCGACTGCCTTGTCAACCATCCCAGTGACAGGATCCATCAACTCAACTAGATACTTCACAGCTCCTGCTTGAACTATTCGAGCCTTGTTTTCATGAAAGATTGAAAGGTTAAACAAGGCAGTAGCCGCATCCTTTTTACCTCTTATAGTCCCATAGGCAAGAAGATCCACCAAGGCTTTGACAGCACCAGAACGGCCTATCTTGGCTTTGTATTCTTCTAAAACAGAGAGGCTAAATAGAGCTGCTGCAGAATTCTCTTTGGCACCATCATTTCCTGATCTTAAGACATGAATAAGTGGTTCTATTGCTCCTGCTTCTGCAATCATGGCTTTATTTTCTTCGTTGATTGATAGATTCAACACGGCTGTTACAGCATGTTCCTGGGTTATCTTCACTTCTGAGTACAGCAGTGAAAGTAATGGTCTGATAGCACCAGAATGGCCTATAATGATGCGATTCTCGACATTGTGCTTTGCTAGAAGCCTTAGTTCTTCAGCCGCTTTAGTCTTTATTTCATTTGATTGGCTTTTAAGCCCTTCAACCAACTTCTTGACCTGAGAAGTTGTACATAGATCATGAGAACCTGAGTCGGAAAACTGAAGGGAGTTTGTTCTGCTATAGTTATGGCTTCCATTGCTGGCCATATCATATTTAGGACTGTGAAATTGCCTTCCTGATAAACAGGGAGAAAATCCCTTTACTTTATTGGAAGGAGAAACAGCAGGACATTCAGAAGTTATCTCTCCTGACAAGTCATTCACATTGTCATGCATGGTTAATAACTTCAACATCTCATCTGATGCTGGAGGCACATATTCAATACTGGAGATGGCACTTGAGGTCGATTCACTCCTGCTATGTATATATGAAAGTTCGTGGGATGGGCGCTCAAAGCTTTCAATCCCCATGACATGATACCGATTAAATTCTTCACCACTTAATCTAGATGAAACACCAATCTTCTGTTTCTCAAATCCATTCCCAACTTCAATGGATGATCTTGATGTAGAATTGCTACTGTGCAAAGAACAACGATAACGAAAACTATCCAAGTGCAATAAATCATGATGTGATGGGACAGAGTCGCTTGAAACTCTTACATTGTTTTCCTCACACCAATTTGCTATCATAGCTTTGACAGTGTAATTGGGAATGAGATTTGTGTGAGAGAGTGTCTGACGGGTCCTAGGGCATATGCTCAGCCCATGATCAAGCCACTTCTGGATGGACACCCTATCATAAGTTTGACCAGAAGCCACGATCACTGGGTCTAGCATGAGCTCCAAAGATAATGGACACCGAAAGTACGGAGGGATTGGGGCACCACTCTTAGGATCAAAGCGCTCAACTTTAAGCAACCAATTACGTATGTGAGAGATCAGATCCACAATTTGGTCAATTTGATCCAAGTCTCCTTTTGCTTTATTGACTTTAACATTCATCCTCTCCTTCTCCACTGCCACACTTTCTTTCAAGAGTTCCTGATTTGATGTTAAACCAAGTGTTTCAGTAAGTTTCATAAGATGATTAGTGCAAGGAGAAACATCATCGCTTAGACTTCTCAGAGCCTCTTCTATAAGTTCTGTTATTGTTTCGTGTTTCAAACCTTGAAGTTCCTGCATACAGTGCTGGAAACATTTAAACAGAAATCAGTCTCACACTAGACATATGCAACTAAACAACTAAAATAGTATAATGATTAGACCAATCTGATAGATTAGACCACATTAAAAAAAATCAAAAATATAAAATGAAAGGAAAAAAAAGTAAACCACCAGGAACTGTCTAGTTAAAAAGAAAACAGTGTGGCACAAATATCCCAACTCTATCCACACCTGAACAATAGTTAAAGTTGAAGCGGATGGAGAACTCTGCAACAATCTACATAATATTTGACAAATCTCCAGTGCAGAGCTCTGGATTTTCTTCAATAGTGCTTCACTTTGCTGGACCTGGACAGAGAAAAAACCACATGTCCATTAAGAGTTTGAATCTCAACTACCTCCCCGGCCATCCCAAGTCAAAGCTCACGTGTTCGAATATCATAAACAGCTACATTTGATTGCCAAGGAAAAAAGAAGTGAAAATAAAAGGAAGAGATTCCATTACAGTTTCAGGTTGCATTTGTTCTTCTAACTTGCAAGCCTCACATAATCTTATAGAATTCATATATGTTGGCTTCTTTAGCGTGGATCAGAAAGACAATTTCAGACTAACAATTACATGATAAAAGACTACTTTTGTTGCTTAGTCTTTCAAGCAACAATATGAGCTTCATCATGGAAGAACCAGCACACAGAAATAATGAAGGCCAATATTTTGAACTCCATCTGAAAGCATTACACACTGTATATTTGATCCACTACACACAAATAAGCTGTTCAGAATTACTCACGCTGCAAATCTTGCTCATCTGTGGACACCAGTTCTCCATAAATTCACGAGCCTCATTAACAGTTGTATCAAGTTCTTCACACTCTTTACATAGGACTTCATCTGAAGATATGCTGTAATCAACAACTCCATCAAGAACTGGTTTCAAATGCTTTAACATCATAACCATGCTCTTATAATCCTTTTGAATAGGCATAAACTTCCTTGTCTGACATGAAACAAGATGAATGAATCGAGAAATAGTGTTGATAAGACATCTTACAGATGATGTGTCCATTGACCTGCTTTTCATAAAGCATAGCAAAGAGATTGCATTAAAACAAAAGAGGAAAAAAACAAACATTTTTAATGCAAAAGGAGTTTCCAATCAGAATAGTGTCAGACTATTTCTTTACAACAACAATGATAGGTTTGTGCTTCTTGATCTTGATCACAAATTTTTTCGTGTAACCTTAACAAGATTTCACATGTTAAGATTTTTGTGTTTTTCATTTTAAGAAGGGACAGAAGGTCGGTCCAGAAAACACTAAATTTATACAAATCCCTCATCACGTAGTAATTATTTCATTATGTAGACATGTAAATCCAAAGATGAATGGGTAAAGGACCATCAAACATGCATAAATACCAAAATCAGATATCATCAACATTTGGTTGATAATTATCATGTGTGAGCCTAATCAATTAGCCAAGCCTAGCAGCAAACTCCACATGCTCACAGTCAACAAGGTCAGTAAATCTACATAGGGCAGCACCACAATGATGCTTGGACCCAAATCAATGAAACGCCTTCCCTCCAAATAAAGCTGAAGTAAGATGTTCTATTCTCAGTTGGTCTCGGCATTTTATGCATTCTGTCTCCACTTGGCACAAGAGGTCCTGACCCAGGCACCATGCAAGTGCCCTCAAGTTATCCCATGGGGCCCAGTAAGTGGCATCATTAAACGCAACAAAAAGCTATCTCAAACCTCAATTCCATCTAAGAAAATTCCCTTCTACAGTGTGCCTAGGAGTGTTGCTTAATTGTAGGCAGAGATTTTACATGGGAACAAGAGGACATATAATGAATTCACATGTTGCTGAACGACCAGAGAGCACAAATTATTAGAAAATATACTGTATTTTTGTGCATCTAACCCTACAATAAAGGAAAGACGAGCCCTTCAACAAATATGCAACAACATGCTAAAAAATCATTTCCTTGAATTTGCTATGACTTTGACACTAGTCAGACCTTGCCTCTTTGGAAAAAATAAGCAAAGCCATTTTTTTGGTAACTTCTTTTATTCCATAATAAGGTGATTCCATTTTACCATATCGGAAAAAAAAATCAATATCTCAATTGTTCCCTGCTTGCCATCAATAAAACAAAAGAGAGTCCTTAGCTTTCATTTGATGACTACCATTTTAAATATACATTTGGTTGCTAATAACGCCTGGGGAAATAAAATTAAAATCTTTGACCTCTGCAAATTCAGAAAAACAGGAACATCAATTGCTTACAATCTTATAAAGACCATTTGACCAAGTAGAACAGAACTGATCACTCTAATTCAAGACAGAACAACAAGAACCCTCTATTGCTTATAATCTTACAAACATCATGTGACCAAGAAGAACAGAATTCACATTCAGTTCTTAGAATCAAAACAACATGAGATCTAAAATTACTCTTTTCTTCTCAGTTTCCACAGACACCTAATATTTCTAGCCCCAGGTAGGTTACAAAACAGAATCAGAAAACCAGCCCACCATAAAAAACGATTTGGTAAAGAATACTGCGTCAAAAATCACCACCCACTTGTTATATCACAATTTCCAAGGATTTCACTCAGCACCTCATAGAAGAACCAAAGCTTGAATCCAAAAACAAACAACCACCCATCAAAACAATACTTCCAAATAACACAAATTGTGCAGAAAAAGTAACATTTCTTGAACATCACCAAAACCTTGTGATCAAAAGAATACCTTTACAATCTCTATGAGCAGCTCAAGCCGGTGAATCAAGGCCTAAAAAGCAGATCCTGGTGGACATAGACGTATAACTTGTACAAAAGTTATCAAAGATCCATGCTTTATGCCTTGAAAAAACAGTGTGGATAGAGAACCGATGCCCTGCTCTCATTACAAAGCTGCATTGGAGAGAGACTGTGAACAAAATCGAGGGAAAATAAAATAAAAGGGTTAAAAACTAGTGGGACCCAGTTGTTTTTTTAATTATTAATTTAGGGGCCCTTTAGGGTTGATTGCGGATTTGTTGTGTTTAGTGGGGGGAAGAAAATTAATTAAGAATCATGATGAACAGTGGAGACAGAGAGATGGAATGGGATTAGTAGTAATGGAATCAAGATTAGGTTAATTAAGATTGGATTAGGGAGAAGGTGAAAAGGGGAAAGTCAAGGCACTTTTTTTTTATATATATAATTTGCTGATGCAATGGAATGATATCCAAAGTGGATAAATTACTTTAGCTACAGAGAAATACTATGATTTAGTATGCAGATGTGGAAACGACCTTTAGTAAATGGCTAATATACCCTTGAATCTCTCTTTAGTTTTGCTAATTGCAAATTTTAACATGAATTTTTTAATGGTAATTTACTCTTTTGAGAGCAAAAGTTCTTTTTAAAAATCATTGATAAATTTTATTTTCAAAATTAATTTTGATAAGATGAAATTCTATGTGATGGATTTTTAATAATCCGATTAATTTGATCGGATTCTTTTCAATTTTTTTAAAAAAATAACAACATTGATGTAATTAAAATAATTGGTCTAAATTGATCTATTTATTTAAAAAATAATCCGAAAATTTAATAATTTATTTTTTCTTCTTCAACGGATAAATTATGAATGAATTAGAAGTATCTATTTTAATCCTATTTGAAATGACTCGAAAAATCTTGGTCACGAGAAGGGATTGAATTTTTATGATTCATCCATGCTCTCCTTTCAACCAATAAAAACCAATATAATAATGAACACAAATAATCCATAAAAACCCAAAAAAAAGAAGAAGAAGAAGAAGAAGAAAAGCTTGAGGACTTGGATTTTTGCTCTGGGCTGCCGACTGGCGTTTGGTTTCACAAAACTCGAGCACATCTAACTATCACCCTCATAAAAAGAGAACTCGAGGATCGAGTCTATGATTCCGAGGTATATTGTATTCTTAAGAGACTGCCTCTTACCGACTGTAATCATGTGATCAGTTTAAGGTTTTAATAAAAGTGATCCCTTGTATTATTGAAGGGCAGCTTCATACTTCGGGACATGCTTGTCCATGCCTATGCTCGGATCGAAAGAGAAACAAGAACTGACACTCTAGCCTACAGCCTAGGATCAGATACATAGAATTAGAAGCCCACATCATTATACTTTGTCTGCTTTGTGGATTTCAGCTTTTTTCGTATTTGAAAAATATTTCTACAAAATTTATTTATTTTATTTTAAATTAATATTTTTTAATATTTTTATATTATTTTGATGTGTTAATACTAAAAATAATTTTTTAAAATAAAAAAAAATATTATTTTAATATATTTTTAAATAAAAAATATTTTAAAAAATAATTATAATCATAATTCCAAACACGCTTTACAATCCAGCCTTAAAAACATGACAATAGTGTTTGAGATTAAAACTTAGTTGTGAACTTTCGATAGACATTAATACAAGTTAAACCCTCTTCGGAAAACACTATTCGGCCATGTCCATCTACAATGTTCATCGAAAAGGTGTAATGGCTGGCTATTTAACCCCTCTATTAGAAAGATCAACGGTAACTTTCAAGGGTATTAAAGTATTTTCACATGGTTTATTAGTCGTTACTCAACTATTTAGAGACAAACAAGCATTTTATTATTTTAATTGCATGATGAAATGATGAAAAATCATTAAAAACAGGAAAATTAAAATTGATGTCTAAGGACATTTTCATATTTGCTAATGGTTTTTTCATTAATATAATATCAATTGATGGGCGATTTGATACTTGGCAAGACATTTTTTTTGTTAATTTATTTTTAAAAAAATCAATTCCACTTTTTGATATTAGTTATTTAATAATTAAATTTAATAATTTTATTTAGTTTTTTTTAAAACGGATTACTGCGGTGTCACAACCAAGTTGCATATTTGACATGCTAATTCGGATGGGTTTGGGTCAGTTTTTTTTTGTTGTCATTTTTTTATTTTATTTATTGTTATATTTTTTATTCATATTATTAAATTAATTAAGTTTATTAAACTCAATTAAATTAATGGTTAAAGTCTTATTTAAAAAAATAAAATAAACTGACCCATAGTATATAACAATAAACTTGTCTAATTTGTAAACTAACTGTCTGGTTTGCTGAACATTAAAAAAAAACAATCAAGAGGCAGTCAAGTCATCTGAAAATCCATAACATTTTTGTTTGTTGTCAATCAGATAAATAAACAGCATAAAGACAACTCTGGTGGTTCGATTTATAATGGTTTTGAACTTTTTGTTTGAGAATTTCTTCCATCGACATTATTGCACTCTAACCTGAGATTCTCAAAACAAATTTTTTAAGAGATTCTCCATGTATAATAGTTTTAAACAAAAAACAATAATTTATTACTGTTGTGAAACATAAAAGAAAAGGATAGGTGGGATAAAGATAACATATTTTTATGTTCTTTCTTTTTAAATTAATAAAAATTTATTTTAAAATTTTCTTAAAAATAAATTTAATTGTTATGTCTGTGCATACACACCCACCATGAATATATTATTTGACATGATTTATGAGTGAATGATTATTTTCAAGAGCTAAATCATAAGTAAAAATTTATCAACTCGGGATTTTCAATCAATCATATATTTATATCACATATTTATATGTAAATTAAAGAATATAAATGATATAATTCAAATTAATAATTTCCTCTCATCTTGGTAGACTATTTAGTCTTTGTTTAAATACAAATTCATTGTGACGAATGCATCTTACTTACTTCAATCAGACATATTTATTTGTTTCATATTTATCTTTTATGCAACGCGACACTAATAAGATGCTACCTGATGATTTCTTATGAATAAGAAATACCAAAACACTTAAGTTTTTTGTTCTTGCTGTAATGAAATACTGAATGATTGTCGTGATAGCATGATAACAGCAGAACCAGGTAGACAGGGAGACTCGAGCAACTGTTCTGCTCCATTACATCTTGACGGTGTTTGTATTCGAGCAAGACAGCTTTCTTTTGTCTTAATGACAACCTAACCGTACTTTTTGTCTCATGGAGTGTTTTAACAAGCAATTGCCAGCTATAATCTGTCTTGGATATGGACCAACTTTAATTCCTCTCGCCATACAGTGAAGTGGCTACAGGAGGAGAAGCATCATGACTTTCCACATCAAACCAGAGGCATATTTCCCTTTCTATTAAATTTACAATAAAGCATCTTAAATTACTACTGTGACAACAACACTTTCTTGAGAAAATAGACCTCCAATAATTCTATACTGTGTGTTTGTGATAAAAGTGTGGTGAGTTTTCTCTGGAGATACAATTCTAGCACAACTATGGAAAAATATGTATTATATGCTTTTCATGAATTACATCGCGCAACCCACACAAGTTTGGCGTACTCACAAACAAGCATAAACTTAAAGCTTCACTTTCTTTTTCTTTTTTATTTTTGTTTCGAGGAAACTTTACTTTCTGGAAAGTATATTTTGTGGGTCCATATGAACGAGTAAAACTCCAGCTGTCCCGGACTCTTACAAAAGGTGCACGCCCTGACTCGAATTCAAGACCTATTATGCAGATTTCAAGCACTTTGCCATCACGCTACGCCCAAAACTTCACTTTCTAAAAGCTGAAATCACACCTTGATAAAAGTAAAACATGTATGTTTTTTTTTTAATAATTCACACTAAAAAAAACTTAACTGCACCTCACCACACCTCCAAAAGTATGTGC
>Ga0307515_10016828_pt1 | contig 13366 bp, 8 predicted proteins | sample 17_EM_MG_FD_194513 | JGI IMG/M metagenome (GOLD analysis project Ga0307515, IMG submission 194513) | Populus trichocarpa ectomycorrhiza microbial communities from riparian zone in the Pacific Northwest, United States - 17_EM | ecosystem: Host-associated > Plants > Roots > Unclassified | place...
TTAGAGCTTTATCCACCGTTTTGTTTTCTATTGATTTTCTTTTTTTAAAAAAAAAAACTCCAGACGCATAAAAACATTAAAAAATCAAAAGAAGCTCTTGTTAACAAATTGTTTTTTTTTTTTTGTCTAATTAACAACTGAAACATGCTGGAGTCTGAAAACTAGCTTTACATTTTTAGTCCTATGTTATAATTTCTTGCAATTAGATCCCTACAAATCAAAATGTTTTTTTTTAATTAAAAAAAAATAGATTGTCTTCACATGGTATAAAGTGGATACCTAATTGGATAAGTCAAACAAGTGGTATGCATTTTTTTTATCCATACTACAATAATCATGAGCATACTAAATGAATATTTATCATTTAAATTGTACTTATACCCACTTTATATGCGACTTATTATTATCTCTATATCCAAATCATATTTAAAATCATAATTACATCATTACAATTTAAATGTTGTCTTTGTAATTCAGTTTTAGCTGGGTTTGAAAATACTTTTTCAAAGTGACTTTAAATTATAAAAATATTAATTTGATACCTTTTTAAAGTTATTTTAGATAATTTTAATATGTTAATATTAAAATAATAAAAATTCATCTAAAAATAAAAATTTTAAAATGTATTTTTGTGAAAATATATTTAGCCTGTTCAAACGTCACGCCCACTCACTAGCTACACCTTTTTAGAGCTCCAGCACATAAAGGTGGGTGTCTGGTGACCAAAAGTTTAAGCAATAGGTCATGCCCCTTTTTACCCAATCAAATGTCTAATGGTAAGAACTTTCTTCCATGCTAAAAAATACCCTACAACTTTAATAGTTGAAAATACTTATTAAATACAGAAATGATTTGATATATAAATCACATGTATAATATTGTTTTTTCATAAATTTTAATTAAATACATTTTCACCTATCATTTTAATTATTTTAAAAGTTTCATCATTTTAAATGTATTTATGATTATCGAAGATAACAGGATACTATTATTATCATCAACTACTAAAATAAAAAAATTAAATAAAGAAAAAAAATAACCCATTGACCAAAAGCTCTATAAATATTCACGTAGTAAATAACCATTTCTTTTTTAAAGAGTTGAATGCTCCTTGGAACATGACAAATACTATTTGAAAGAAAGAGCGAATGATGTATATAGATTTATTTATTTTTTATTGGTACTCCAAAGAAAAAAAAAATTGTATTTTACATAGAATAAAAAAATATTTTTTTCTTATAAAATACTATTAAAATTTCTCTTTAATTTTGTAGTTTCTCTCAAAAAATATATAAGAATAACTCTTAAATTTTTTCAAAAAAATTAGCATCTCATATCACTATCTCCATGAAAATCTAAAATAAATAGATGGAGTGATTTTAATAGGGTTTTTTTTTCTCTTTTTTTATCTTATTTTCCTGCATCAAACGCTTCGAAATCGAGCCCCCCCTCCATTTTTCAGGTCAAGTCGTCAAGAGTCTGGTCTCTCTGCTACCCCACTGCCACCATTCTGCATGCCGCAGAAAAATTTGATCATTATATCATAACCCGTCCTTCTCTTCATCAATCATCATCATCACCACTTCACTTTCACTTTCGTTAAACTCTCTCTCGCTCAAAAGCATTTCATAGAGTATATATTCATGGCACAAAACTTTGAACCCTTCCATGTCCCACAACAAAACAGAAAAAACAAGCTTCGTGTCACCACTCAAACCAACCAAGAACAGCAAAACCCACCAACCCCATTATTCTCTAGACAAACTTTCACTAGCCCTTCACAATCTTCTTCGTTCTTTTCACTTCAAACCCTCAAAGACATGAACTACCAGCCCTTATCTAGCCAGGGTTTATCTTTGTCTCTTTCGTTTCAACTCGATAACCAAAGACACAATGCCGTTTCAGTTTCAGGCGATTCCTTGAAGCAGAATGGTGAAATGAAAAGCTCTGTAGTCCCTTTCGGTCCTTTTACTGGCTACGCTTCAATCTTGAAGACCTCCAGGTTCTTGAAACCTGCGCAGCAGATTTTGGACGATATTTGTGGTATGATTAATTGTGCGAATGCAAACTTTCCTTTGGATGGTTTGAACGAAAGTGAAATTACGAGAGAAAAAAATGCTTTTTTAAGTGATCGGGTAGAGCATCAATGCAAGAATTCAAAGCTAATATTGATGCTGGATGAGGTAAATTTGTTTCACCCTTTAGTACTCTGTATCGTTTCTTTATTTATCTTTTCTTTGGCAGGTTTCGCTGCAGAGCTTAGCTTAATGAACAGAAATTTAAAAAAATCTCAGATTCAAATTCATATAACAATTAATCAAAGATTAGCCAAAACTTTCTCTGCTTTCTATACTATCTGTTTATTCAGGAAATATGTTTTGGAGAATCCTCTTTAATTATGTGTATTTCTGTTTGAAAATCATCTAGACTCCCATATTAGCTCGGCTCACTACGTTCTCGTGGTGAAGATTAATTATTGATTTAACATTTTCTAAAAGAATTAAAAGTTTTAATAAACTGGAGATTACAGACCTAGAAAGATTTAACAATAGTAGATGCCAGAAAATATCAATTTTATGTGCATGACCCATGTGAGAATTATTATAAATAAATAACAAAAAGTTGCCCGTGAATTGTCTATAGTAGTACACTATTCATTTCATGGTAAGATAGTAGTTAGTCACTAGTCAGGTAAATAGGCTGTGCATTTTTTGATTTTATATTTTGAATCCTCTTTATATCGAGGACATTTATGAGGTTAAATAATTATTAATTTTTGGAGAATAGAGTCTAAATCCAGCTATTAATCTAATCTGGATCAAGATAATGAAATGGAGGATGCTTGGGAATATTGCATTGGTGTTACTGTCATCTCTAATTGACTGAGTGAATGATTTGATTGTTGCTGTCAAGGAATCAGTATCTCGGGAAAAGATATTTGAAGTAGTCATGGAAAAAAGATGTCTTGTCTTGTCACATTGAATCAAGTTACTGTTTCTTTCTTGTTCTGTTTTGCATGCTTTATTTCCTTTCAGATTTCTGTTCTGCTATCTTTTCTTCTTTAACTGGAATTACTGCACATGGACCAAAATGAGGCATATTGGACAATTAAGCTGAAACTACAAAAGACCACCACATTGTCATGGCTTTGATAATGGGAAAAGTGTTCTTTATAGGAAGAATCTGGTCTTTCACCATATGCTAGTATGGAGAAAATGGTTTCAAATCGTCCATTTCTTATTTAGGGGGCATGGCAATCGATTTTTTCATACAATATAATTACTGCTGTTGGTTTTCCCCGACTCGATCCTCTTGCAAATAAATTCGAGAGAGAGTTTTGTTTTGTTTTTGAACCATAAAAATACTAATTGAGGGACAATTAATAGAATTGATGGTTTGCTTAGTGAATATATATATATATATATATTTGAACCAATTTGTTTAGTGATTTGAAACTGCTTTTTGTTTTTTTTTCTTTGAAGTTAAAAGCAGAAGGTTTTAATACTGCATTTTGAATCACCACAGTAGCGCCTGGAGAATTTTAAGATGAATCTTTGAGAGTGGCATAGATGTGATCACAGATAAAATTAAACGAATGATGCTGCCATCTCGGCCCCAGTTGATCAAAACTTAAATGATAGTAACAGCTTCTGGGACGGGATGGTTATGCTGCATAATCACGTGTACTTCTTACTGTGAAGTTCTCAGATGTTATCCATTAGCTAATGGCTCTGCTTTATTTTTCCTTTGAATGTAACTACCACCTAACAATCTTTATGAATTTCAGATTTGGACTTAATTTGGCTCCTTTTCAATCTCCATTAGGTATACAGGAGATACAAACTATATTGCCAACACATGCAGTCAGTTGTTGCATCATTTGAAACTGTTGCTGGTCTTGGAAATGCAGCTCCTTATGTTTGTTATGCGACCAAAATTGTTTTGAAGCATTTTAATAGCTTGAAGAATGCCCTTTTGGATAAAATTCAGTTCACAGGAAAAAACTTTGATGATAGCAGTGTCACTAAGGAAAAAAATCCTAGACATGGAACAACTGAACGAGGCCTTAGAAACCAAAATCCAACTCTGAACTTGAACTTCATTCAACATCCTGTTTGGCGATCTCAAAGAGGACTTCCTGATCATGCTGTAGCTGTGCTTAAGACATGGTTGTTTGAACACTTTCTACACCCGTAAGTGTTTGAAGAACTCCAGGAGCTCTTTACTATGCAAGAATCTTAACTTCTAAATACTGATGTTTATTTAACTGGTTTTTAAACTTTCCAGCTACCCTACAGACTCGGAAAAGCAAGCCTTGGCTCAGCAGACAGGTCTATCAAGGACTCAGGTGTGCCTTTTCCACTTCATATCTTGTTTTTTTAACATTGTTCTAATGACTGGATTTTTACACCCTGAGAATTATTGTCAACGGACGTGCCTTAAAGGATGTCTATGTTTATGCATAAATGTTTATTTTAAGCTGGATGGGTGTTCATATGACCGCCTATTTCTTGTCATGGGCTGTTCTGTGGTAACAAGAATCAACCTAAAAGACAACAATGTTAGTTAATATAGCTTCAATCTCTGTCCATGCAGGTTTCTAATTGGTTTATAAACGCAAGAGTTAGACTTTGGAAGCCAATGGTGGAAGAAGTACACATGCTTGAATCACAGCAAACTCAAGCACCATTTGACACGGTCAGTCAGAGTGCCAACATTGCATCTGATTTGCCTCTTGAGAAACAGCCCCGATCAACTCAACACCAGAACGCATACCAAACTAAACGCCTCCGAAATGAACTTCCTGATGTATCTAAGCAGAGACAGGAGCCAAGAAATATTTGTGTCAACAATTTGTCAGGTAATTACCACTCTGCTGGTGTTAGTGGAAGCAAAGGTGTTTCATTGGCATTGGGTCTTCCACAGAATAATCGCACTGATCAATCGTGGCCTCTCCCTATGAGCATACCTCACCATGTCAACCTGGAAATGATTAGCATGATGGATTCAGCTCCAGGAACAGGTTTTGAACTACAAAAGCAGCATTTTGGGAAAGACTAGAGGACTCAGATGCTGCATCGGCCGCAAGCTGAAGTTTGCTTCATTGTGCCTGAATATAATGGACTGTCTGTGATGTAATAATATGAATCAGGCAAACCTCTTTTTATCAAGTGATCAGTAGAGTAGGAAATGTTCTGTACACAAGATCAACTGTTGCTTTTTGATATTTGCATTAGATTTCTTTGAACTTTCAGTCATTTTCACAGTTCCTGGTGGAGCATTCATGCAGAAATTTTTCAAGTAGCTCGGTGCCATGTCCATTGGTGGATGAAGATGATTAAGGTGACAAGTATCCATCATTGCCCAAAACCAGCACATTATTTGTCTAGCTGATGTATTCGAATAAAAGAAATGAGGGGATGGTTAATTTGGATAGGGATAGCGCATGGAAAAAGAAAATGAACTTCAGGTCATTTTCATGGCAGAATGCTAGCCTTCTTTTCCTCCAATTGCAAATACAAAATGATGGCCTCAACCTTCTACATTTCTACACGGTCACGTGACCGCACTTGCGGTCAAATTTGTTAGAAGGAATGAAAAAAGATTAAGAACCGTTTCCTGATAGATGAAAGTTCAGGGTGATTTTTAACTAGTTAACTTATGTAAAGTTGTTTAACTGCTTTTTTTTTTTTTAGTTTAATATGGGTGTTCGGGTCAGCTTGCGTGTACCTCGACTAATCCTACAAGCTCTGAAATTGTTTAAAGGTAATTAATCCCAAGAATAAGATTAATAAATCATGAATGCATTAGTCGAAGGAAAATAGTTTTATTATCATTATATTCAATTTCGCTGCTGAGTTGACATAAAATTATGAAGAAATCTTTTATGAATGCGTTCTTCTCTGAGTATCGGTACACAACGAGGAGATATTTGAAAGTGCGGTTCGGTGTTCTTAAATATATTTTTTTTATATTAATTTTTTAATTAATTTTAAATTATTTTGATGTATTGATGTGAAAAATAAATTTTAAAAAATAAAATATTTATTATTTTAATATATTTTCAAGTAAAATAATATTATGAAAAACAACATTTATCATTGTTCACTTAATAGTTTTTAAAAGTCTCTAAAACACTTTAAAAATGTATTTAAAAGTTCATTCAAACTACTATTTTACAAATTTTTGAATTTTTTTTGTTTCAAATTAAATTTTATTATTATTTTAGAATTGTTTTAATGGGTTAGGTCAAAATAAATTTTTTTTAAAAAAATATATATATATATATATATATTATTTTAATATATTTTAAAAAACACTTTTAAATACAATATATATCACACTTCTAATCATGCCCTGAGCAAGAACTAAAAAAAGATTGGTGACTGATTTATTGAATTGTAAAAATTTGGGGAACAAACTGACAAAGCAGCAACCAGGAAATTGTAGCGTGACTTACAAGGGCACCGATAAATCCATACGTGGAATTTGGTCGGTGAAATACTTTGAATTTTGAAAGCAAGAAAAACAATTAAATAGTTACAGGAGGGAAAGCCACGCGTCAGTCTTTCAATGGAACAATGATTAACCGACTACGCTAAGCCTTCACATCTGTCAAATGGCTGGATTTACGGCTAAACCTGCAAGAATATTCTATCACCCAATAAATTAAATTCTTTGTATTCCATCAATATCGAAAAACTTGAATACTTCCATTCTACCCTATCATCATAAAATCAGTTCAGGTCAGCCAATCAGATTGCATCATCAAAATAAAAAGTCAACAATCAGACATTCACTATGGTGCTATTATATATCAGCGGCTAAAACTGTCGTGCTATGATAAAACTGAGTGCAGGCGGAAACGAAAGCAAAACTAAAACGACGTAGCTTTGATGTCGTGGTGACTGTTTGATAAATTTAAAACGAGTGTGTAATTTTGGAGTCTCTTCTTAAAGGTGTTTACCACTCGTTTTCTACAGCAAAGGTAAAGAAGGGCCCTTGAGCTTTAGCTCAAAAAAGAACAATTACAACAACAAGAAGAAGCTATCTCGAGGGTCACGGGAAAGATTTTCTTGTTTCTTTTCAGAAATAATTATGGGTTTCAATTTTTGTACTGATTAGTGAAGTAAAGTTGGGTTCTTTTTGAGGGAAAAAGAAGTTGGGTTTTTGATGTTTGAGATAAAGATCCAATTTTGAAGGGAGAAAAAGAGTTATTGAGGGATGCAGACAGAGGCAAGAGTGGGAGTGGTAGTAGAAGGAGGACCAAGGGCTCTTAATTCACAGCCGAAACAGCACAAGCCATTGCAGCAACAGTATCAGCAATCACAGATCGGGACAGTTTCGCAGCTTGTAGCTGGTGGAGTTGCGGGTGCACTAAGCAAGACTTGCACTGCACCTCTTGCACGCCTCACCATACTCTTTCAGGTTAGTTTTTCCCATTTTAGTATTTTTCTTTGTTTTCTTTGTGTTGGTTGTTAAGCTGTTTGATGTTAGTTGAGTTTCTGTGTTATTGTGTGATGGGTTTGATTGTATTTGTGCTGAGGAATGTTGGTTTTTTGGAATAAGGATGCGGTTTTTGTCCTTCAGCGGTTGCATCTACTTTAATTGAATCGGTAAAGCATACTATTATGGATTTTATTGGACTAATATCAATTAAGGATCTGGAAATTTTGGATTAGCATCTATGGAATGATGAAAATTGTTGGTGACGCTGTACATTGTGTTGGGCATCATTGTTATGTGGCATTATCTTTGTAGGTGCAAGGCATGCACTCAGATGTTGCGACATTGAGGAAAGCTAGCATATGGCATGAGGCTTCCCGAGTTATCAGAGAGGAAGGAGTTAGAGCTCTTTGGAAAGGGAATCTTGTTACAATTGCTCATCGGCTACCTTACTCGTCAGTCAATTTCTATGCCTACGAGCGCTACAAACAGGTTTGCAAAAACACTGTATGGATCATTTTTGTTCTGTAGTTCTAAACCACCTCCAATTTAGTTTTTGTGCCTCTATGTCCTCGTAGCTTGATTTTGATTTTGTGTAGTTGCAATGTAGTTTCTACATATGATTCCTGGCCTGGAAATCCATAGAGAAAGTGCAGGTGTCAACCTGTTCGTCCATTTTGTTGGTGGTGGTTTGGCAGGAATAACAGCAGCATCTGCTACATATCCATTGGATCTTGTGAGGACACGCCTTGCAGCTCAGGTATAGCCTTGCAAAGATAATTTTGCTACGACTATCTTCCATTCGAAGTATGTTCTCCTCATTTGCTCCTGTCTTTGAGCACGTCAATGTGAGGTTTAATGAGTAGAATGCCAAACATTTTTTGTGCCTTCTATGCAGTCATATTTTACTTTTGTAATCAAACACTAGATTTGCATCTAATCAGATTCATAAGTTTCAGCTTTAAACCCTTGGCTGATGGGGCGTACCCTCTGTTTGTAGTCATGGTAACTTTTAGACCATTGTTATTTTTGCTTGTCATTAACTTGAGTAACCAAAACAAGTAGTTGTCTGAAGATTAGTTGTTTGCTCCTGTTATACTGGTTGCACAGTAAAATGTAATGGGCACTACAAAGTATAAATTTAGCGCGTGCCACATGATGTGGAGCTCTACCTTTGTTGCTTTTCATGGTCAAAATTCAATCAATGTTGACTCTTTGTTTCTGAATAATAGAAAAGGATCGTTTCTATTGGTTTGTTTTATTCAGTTCTATGTTACTTAGTCTGTGATTTATGGTAATTCATCTCTTGACTAGGATTGTAGTTGTTGCCCATGGATTTCTTCCCTTAAGCAGATGATCGTAGTTATGACTTGTGTTAATGATTTATGTTCTTATTTAGTTTATATCTAGAGTGCAATGTCATTTTCCAATTTTGTATTTTCTGCTTTTGAACTTGTTGTGTGACTGGTATCTTGTCATTGCATGTGAAAGCTGCTTCTTCATTAATTCTTGTAGTTTCCTATTTTGTAGACAAATGTGATCTATTACAGAGGTATTTGGCATGCCTTGCAAACAATTAGCAGAGAAGAGGGTGTTTTTGGCCTCTACAAGGGACTTGGAGCCACCCTTTTGGTGTGTTTCTATTGGTTATGATCAGATCAGAATTTATGCTTGATGGTTCCAACATTTTGATTTGTGGTTAACTGTGATTGAACATTAATGTAGGGTGTTGGACCCAGTATAGCTATCAGTTTTTCAGTCTATGAGAGTTTACGATCTTTTTGGCATTCCCGCAGGTAAGCTCACCTGTTGATTCAGTAGTATGGTCTCACTTGTTTCTACAAGCCATGTTATGTGCAGTTTGTATGTCCAATTAAGTCAATTTTTTTTTCCTAAATCAAACCAGGCCCCATGATTCTACTGTTGCTGTGAGTTTGGCTTGTGGTAGCCTTTCAGGCATTGCATCTTCAACAGGTAGTGCTGAAACCAGTTAAATGAATGCTCTTTTCAAAATTTAGATTTGTTTTGTTACACAAGTGAAGCATGGCTTCTGTTGAAGCCCAGGTTTATTTTTAACTCTGATGCATGGTTCTAGTATTCTCTCCTGTGCTGTTATTGCACATATTCATGGTGTAGGCGTCCTTTTTGTCATCCATACATCTTCCATGGTTGGCCATTTGGTATGATCTATGTTACCTATCTTCCAATAAAACACAGGAACAGGAGATGTTAAGGTCGCCGTATCATTTTCACTTCTCCCAGAATTTTCCTGACTGCCAAATTTTTGTTAGTAGATAAGCAGTGTTGAATAAAGCTTCTGGTTGAACTGCTTAACTTTTTTTATTAGAATATAGCAATATCTAATCAAAGAAGTTAATATGTGTAGCTGTTTGCATGCAGCGAAGCAGGGTGTGTTGCAGGCTTTGAATTAAGTATCTAACCAAACTGACCCCTAGAGCCAGAGACCAGGCAGCATTGTTTTATATCTTGCATTTGAAATTTTAGTAAGGAACTCAATAAAAATACTTTTTTCTTGCCATTCATCTAAGATTATTTTCTCTGTGAGAATCTTTCCTGCATTAACCTTATCTCTCCAACATTTCTTTGATAATTTGTCTCCCCAAGCATTGCGGTTGATTCCATAATAGAATGGCACTTCTCCCAGGTGAGCTAGTGCTGTTCTCTCAGTTACCAGTTGTGAGAGGTATCCTCGTTGAGGTATGCTTCTCACCTAGGCTTCCTTTGCCGACTGTAACAATGGGTATTGGAATCCTTAAGCCTCGTGATTCAGTTGTCAGGACGCTGTCTATTGGTTTCTATCAGATATGCATGTTGCATATTTTCTTTTCCCCTTTGATTTATCAACAAAGACTAGAGAAAGTTTTTTAAAAGTAGTGGTCATGCACGTGCATCATGTGTGCTCAAAGTTTAAATTGATAGTGCAACTGTTTGAATTTTTTTTCTCGTATTAAATACCTTGCAACACATTGTTGTCCTTTCTAATGCTTCTATTTTCTTTTAGGGTTTCTTTTCCTGCATGATTGATTTTTCCAATTATGAATGAAGAAAAAAAATGAACATACGAGACTCAAGAGGTTCTCATGATGTTTGATAAAATCTGATACTAGTAAAAAGCATGTCTTATTGTGTTAAGGATAATGTTTTTTTTTTTCCAATCGTTCTTGGAATATGCAGCAACATTTCCGCTTGATCTTGTGAGACGAAGGAAGCAATTGGAAGGAGCAGGTGGACGGGCCCGTGTTTATACCACAGGTCTTCTTGGTATATTCAAGCACATAATTCAGACCGAGGGATTTCGGGGTCTATACAGAGGCATTATGCCTGAATACTACAAGGTTGTGCCTGGTGTCAGTATCTGTTTTACGACGTATGAGACTCTAAAATTGCTTTTGGCAGATGTTACTCCCACGATATAAATGTCTGTGAACATCGTCTCCTGAAGTTTGCTGGGCGTAAGAAGGGATGGGTGGTTGAATTATCACGTAGCAGAATCGTCCCATCTTATTTCTTGGATTTTGTCATGGTGCATAATTTTGTTATGCTATCATTAGAATGCATTTTTCCATGTAGATATGCCGAAACCTAAATCAGATTTCAAGTGTACTCATCATAGTTCTCACAGTTCTAAAAGAAAGCAATACTAACGGTGATCACATTTTTTATTTTCAGTAGTCTAGCTCGTCATTCCCTTTATCTTCTGCTATGCTTTCATTCGCTGCTATTTTTAACGGATCAGGCTTGGGACATTTGCAGTTTTCATCTTATTAGTTTGAGGGATTTTATGGCGATTATCACAGCTGCTGTCGCCTTCTTTGATGCAGCTGCTCTCTCTGCTTGTCTTAACTACAGGTTGTATTTTGCTTCAAGAATGTCAAGTCAGTCACATTTTAGCAGATAGTTGCTATTTATATCTTCCCGGTGTCGAGTTCAGGCATCTTTGTCATTGTAACTGTAACTAGTTTTCTTGTATTGCATTGAACGAAACAGACATCATAATTCTGTCATTTTCAAGCGTTTTAACCCATGCGATGCCCTGTTGTTCGCTTGAAGGATGGTTGTAGCTTCTGATTGAAAATGCTTGGTTAACATGTGGTTGATAGTGATTATATGTTAAAATTGTTTTAAAACATATTGATAAAATATGATAACACATTATTTTACTAATAAATATATATTTATTGTTCTTTTTTTGTATTGCAAATATGTCGTTAAAATATTATAACATAATTATTTTACTTATGAATGAGTTTGTTTGTGCTTAAAAGCTTTCATTATTAATAGCTTGTTGAGATAAAATATAAAAAAAATATTTTAATATATTAAAAATATATATATATATTAAAACACGACATTAAATATGCACTCAGTGAATGTATTTGTTTTTCATTCAAAAAATACTTTTGAAAATTTTTAATTTTTTTAAAATTTTAGATAGTTTTTATATGCTAATGTAAAAAAATATTAAAAAAATAATATATTTCTAAAAATACTTTAAAAATTGACTAAAACAATTTCAAAATCTAATAGTTCTATGAGATAAAGATAACTTGGTTGACAATAAAACTGAAAAAAATAATGAAGTTTATTTTTTAAAACGAACAACTTCGAACGATGTAGTTGGGAAAGAAAATGATGTTGATCGGTGTTAACTTTTCAAACTCATGATCTTAGGTAATAACTAAATTGGAAGCACTACATCTAGAAAATATTTATTTAACAACCTTGCTTGACCTGACGGGTTGACTCTTGTCCTGGGTGACCCTTGCCTTAGATCGACACAAGTTTAAAAAAATAGATGAGAATTGATCCAGTGTAATACGGTAAAAAACTTTGGATGACCAATATTTCGGCTAACCCAAGAAAAATCCAATCAAAACTCGTTTACTATTTTTCTCTTTATTTTTTTAAAGAAAGATGATATCATTTTGATTTTTTTTATAAAACAAAAAGATCTGATTGACTTGGGTTAACTTAATCCAACTCACTCGACCCGTGACCCGATAATTGTCCTAAATTAACTATTGGACAGAACTTAGAAACAATGAGAAAAACCAAGGAGACTAGATCCTAATATATAAAATGTCAAATGATAAAAAAAAAAATTTAAAGGATAGAAAAATAACAATTAAAGGAATAAGAGCCTCATTTGAAGAAAAATTGTGAGGATAAAATAAATTTTTGAATTGAAGAGAAAAATTGAAAAAAAAATCAATTTAACAAATGAATTAAAAATAAAAACCAAAAGAACAAGAACCAAGACTTTTAAAAATAAAAAATCAAGATCATGGATATAATGGTGAGATTAAAAACAAAATAAAATTTGATAAAAAGGCAAAAAATCAAGATTAAAAATTAAAATATCAAGGGTCAAACCTTAAATATAAAAATACATTGAATTGAAGGGCAGGATAGAATACAAAATTCAAATCCACAAAGAAATCCAAATAAAAAAAACCTAATTTTCAATGAACTCAATGATAATTGATGAAATTTTTAAAAACAATTAAAAATAACCGAGGCTAACCTGATCCAACTTTTAAAATTTGTGACACGGGTCACGAGGGCAAATCACAATGTAAAAGGCAAACCCGAAAAAAAAACAATGTAAAATTCTACACTAACCAAAATAACTGGGATAAACTTATAAAAAAATGTAGATTTTAAAAGAAAAGGAACCAAAATTGATACAAAAAAAAACAAAACAAAATCATAATGGATGAAATTAAAAAACAATTTCAATAAGAAAATGATAAGAACAACTAAAAATCACAATAAAAAAAACGAGGACCATATTTGATATAAAAATAAAATGTCAATTGATGAAATCTAAAGACAAGTTAATTTAATAAAGAATTTAAGATAAAAAAACACTACAATTAAAATAATGAAGATCAAATTT
>Ga0307515_10016830_pt1 | contig 13366 bp, 14 predicted proteins | sample 17_EM_MG_FD_194513 | JGI IMG/M metagenome (GOLD analysis project Ga0307515, IMG submission 194513) | Populus trichocarpa ectomycorrhiza microbial communities from riparian zone in the Pacific Northwest, United States - 17_EM | ecosystem: Host-associated > Plants > Roots > Unclassified | place...
GTCTCATAGAAGGCTGGAGCTGGCGCCAGGTGAGGGCGGCGCTGGCTGCCGCACCGTCGCTGAAGCCGAAGACGGCCGAAATGAGCGACGCCGAGGTCATGGCCGCGCTCGGCGAGCCCGGCGTCACACCCGAAGGCCGCTTTTTCCCCGACACCTATGCCTACAGCCGTGGCGTCAGCGACCTCACCGTGCTCAAGCGCGCCCACGCCGCCATGCAGGGCCGCCTTGCCGCCGCCTGGAGCAAGCGCGCCGCCGACCTGCCTTTGAAGTCGGCCGAGGAAGCCCTGATCCTGGCTTCCATCGTCGAGAAGGAAACCGGCACGCCGGCCGACCGCAGCCGCGTCGCCGCCGTGTTCGTGAACCGCCTGCGCATCGGCATGCCGCTGCAGACCGACCCGACCGTCATCTACGGCCTCGGTGAATCCTTTGACGGCAATCTGCGCAAGCGCGATCTGCTGGCCGACACGCCCTTCAACACCTACACGCGCGGTGGCCTGCCGCCCACGCCCATCGCCATGCCCGGCGCGGCCTCGCTCGCGGCAGCGTTGAACCCGGCACCGGTCAAGTCGCTCTATTTCGTGTCTCGCGGCGACGGCAGCAGCGAGTTCAGCGACGACCTCGCCGCGCACAATCGCGCCGTGAACAAATACCAACGCGGCGGCAAGTGAATCAGGGTCGTTTCATCAGTTTTGAAGGCATCGATGGTGCCGGCAAGTCCACCCACATCCAGGCGGTGGCCGACTGGTTCCGCGCCCGTGGCGCCGATGTGCAGCTCAGCCGCGAGCCCGGCGGCACGCCGCTGGCCGAGGCGCTGCGCGACATCGTGCTGAAGCAGCCCATGGGCTCGCTGACCGAGCTGCTGCTGATGTTCGCGGGCCGCTGCGACCACGTCGAAGCCGTCATCAAGCCCGCGCTGGCCGCCGGCAGGACGCTGCTGTGCGACCGCTTCACCGACGCCAGCTTCGCCTACCAGGGCGGTGGCCGCGGCCTGCCGCTGGCGGTGCTGAATTCCCTGGCCGACTGGGTGCAGGAGGGCACCGAACCCGAGCTGACGCTGTGGTTCGATCTGCCCGCCGAACAAGCCGCCGCACGCCGCGCGAGTGCGCGAGAGGCCGACCGCATCGAGCAGCTCGACCTGGACTTCTTCGAGCGCGTGCGCGCCGGCTACGCGGCCCGCGCGGCCCAGGCGCCGCAACGCATCGTTCGCATCGACGCAAGCGGCACGGTCGAGCAGGTCGGCGCCGCTGTGCTGGCGGTTCTCGCCGAGCGATATCCCGCATGCTGAACGCCGATCTCCCCTGGCTGCAGGCGCCGCTCGCCGACGCGCTGGCCCGCGCTCGTTCGCATGCACTGCTCGTGCAAGGCCCGGCCGGCGTCGGCCAGCTGGAGCTCGCCGTCAAGCTCGCGCAGAGCTGGCTCTGTGAAGCTGCTGCGCCTGCCGAGCCGGCATGCAATCACTGCCCCAGTTGCAAGCTGTTCGCCAGCGGCACCCACCCCGACTTCCAACTGCTGCTGCCCGAGGCGCTGGACGCGTCGGCGCGCGAGTCCCTCGGCCTGCCGTTCGAGGAGCTGGAAACCAAGGCCGGCAAAGCCAAGCCCAGCCGCGAGATCAAGGTCGAGGCGGTGCGCAACCTGCTCGCCTTCGCCCAGGCGACGTCGGCGCGCGGCCGGGCCAAGGTGGTCGTCATCTTCCCGGCCGAGGCGCTGAACGGCATCGCCGCCAACGCCTTGCTGAAGACGCTTGAGGAGCCCTCCGGCTTGCTGCGCTTCGCACTCGCCAGCCATGACAGCGCCAGCCTGCTGCCCACCATCCGCAGCCGCTGCCAGCCTGTGCCTCTGGCGCTGCCCGAGCGCGCCGCCGCGCTGGCCTGGCTGGCGTCCAAGGGCGTCGACGGCGCCGAAGGCCTGCTGGCCGCGACCGGCGGCCGGCCGCAGCAGGCGCTGGAATGGTCGCAGGCGGGGCTGAGCGATGCCGCCTGGCAGGCGATTCCGAAGCGCGTGGCCCGTGGCGAGGTGCAAGCCCTGTCCGACCTGGCGCCGCCGCGTGCCATCGACGCCTTGCAGCGCCTGTGCCACGACCTCCTGCGCCGCAGCCATGGTCAGCCCGGCCAATTCTTCGCGCCTACGGCCCTGCCTTCGCCCAGACGCGCCGCGCCGCTGCTGGCCTGGGACGCCGAACTGAAGCGCGCCGCCCGCCATGCCGACCATCCGCTGAACGCCAGCCTGTGGATAGAGGCACTGGTGGCGCAAGCGCAGGCGGCGGTGACGGCGGCAATGCGCTGAGCCTGGCTCCAGGCTCATACACTCAGGCGATGAGCGACGCCACTTCCAAGCAGGGCCCGGCTTCCCTGCAATTCCAGCCCAGCCAGCATGGCGGCTCCCTGCCGTTGCCCACGGTGAGTGGTTCCGCCAGCAGTTCGCAGGCGCGGCCCAGCGTCATCCAGCTGGTCTTTCGCGAGAAGTCGGCGCTCTACGCGGCCTACATCCCGGCCTTCACCGAGGGCGGCCTGTTCGTGCCGACCACGCGTGACTACAAGCTCGGCGAGGACGTCTACCTGCTGCTGGCCCTGCCCGAGGACAACCAGCGCTACCCGGTGGCCGGCAAGGTCGCCTGGCTGACGCCGCCTAATGCGTCCGGCGGCCGCACCCAGGGCGTGGGCGTGCGCTTCCCCGGCGACGACAAGACGCGGCTGATCCGCGTGCGCATCGAGGAAGTGCTGGGCACGGCGATCTCGTCGAGCAAGCCGACCCAGACGCTGTGATCAATGTTTGTTGATTCGCACTGCCACCTCAGCTTCCCCGAACTGAAGCAGAGGCTCCCTGACATCCTGGCCGACATGCGCAACGCGCAGGTCGTGCAGGCCATCTGCATCTGCACGCAGATGGAGGAGTTCGAGACCGTGCACGCGCTGGCGCTGGAGAACGATGTGCTGTGGGCCACCGTCGGCGTGCACCCCGACACCGAGGACATGCGCGAGCCCGACGTGGCTGAGCTGGTGCGGCTGGCGGCGCTGCCGCGCGTCGTCGCCATCGGCGAGACGGGGCTGGACTACTACCGCCTGAACGGCCGCAGCATCGACGACATGGAATGGCAGCGCGAGCGCTTCCGCACCCACATCCGCGCGGCCCGACAGGCGAGCAAGCCGCTGGTCATCCACACCCGTTCCAGCGCCGCCGACACCTTGCGCGTGCTGGACGAGGAGGGCGGCGAGCTTGCCGGCGGCGTCTTCCACTGCTTCACCGAGACGGCCGAGGTGGCGCTGGCGGCGGTCGAGCGCGGCTACTACATCTCGTTCTCGGGCATCGTCAGCTTCAAGAATGCGCAGGACCTGCGCGACCTGCTCAAGCTGCTGCCGCTGGACCGCGTGCTGATCGAGACCGACAGCCCCTACCTCGCCCCCATGCCCTTCCGCGGCAAGACCAACTCGCCGGCCTATGTGCCGCATGTGGCCAAGGCCGTGGCCGATGCGGTGGGCCTGCCGGTGCCCGAGTTGGCGGCCCTGACGACGGCCAACACGCGCCGTCTGTTCAAGTTGCCCAACATGGCAGGAGACGCCGCATGAGAGCCCTGCTGATCGCCCTGGCCTTGGCCGCTGCCGCAAGCGCGCAGGCGACGCCGGTCGACGACCTCGTCATTGCCGCCGAGATGAACGACCCCCGCGCCGTGCTCGCGCTGCTGCTGAAGGGCGTGGACCCGAATCTGACCGACCAGCGCGGCCGCACCGCCTTGTTCACCGCCGTGCGCGAGGGTTCGCAGAAGGCGCTGGAAAGCCTGCTGGCCGACCCCAGGACGCGGGCGGACGCGCTCAACGCCGATGGCGAGACGCCGCTGATGCTGGCCGCCGTGCGCGGTTCGCTGCCGGCCGCCAAGGCGCTGGTGAAGCGCGGTGCGGCCGTCAACCGCAAGGGGTGGACGCCTCTGCACTACGCCTGCAGCGGGCCGGACAACGGCGTCGCCGCCTTTCTGATTGCCGAAGGTGCCGAGCTGAACGCGCGCTCCGAGAACGGCACGACGCCGCTGATGATGGCTGCCCGCTACGGCAATGGCGACCTGGTGCCGCTGCTGCTCAAGGCCGGCGCCGAGCCGCGCGCGGCCAACGAGCAGGAGCTGACGGCGGCCGACTTCGCCCAGCGTAGCGGCCGCGAGAAGATGGCTGCGGAACTGCGCGAGGCCATGGCGCAACGCCAGCGCGCCGCGAATACTGAGAAGTAGTTCTCGCCGCGAAGGGCGTGTAGGGCAAAGTCTTACAGCGCCTAGCGCGATGTGCCGACTGTTGCGAAAAGATGCGCCTGCCTACAGTGGACTCATCGTCAACAGGAGGCTCACCATGCTGTCCACCACCCCGAATCTGGCTGATCCGTTTGCCATGCTGATCGCCCCCGAGCAGGTGATGCACGCCATCGAGTGCTCCGACCGCCTGACCCGCCTGCAGCGCCGCGTCTACCGCCCGCTGGACCGGCCCTGGATCCCGGTCAAGGCCTCGGCCGATTTCGACAGCGAAATCGACGCCGAGCTGGAAGTTGAAATCCCTGATCTTTCTGACGACGCCGAATAAAGCAAAACGCCCGCTGATGCGGGCGTTTTGTTTGGCGAGGCCGTTAGCCCCCAAGCTCAAGCGCTTAGACGCGCTTGCGGTACTCGTGCGTGCGGGTGTCAATTTCGACCTTGTCGCCGTTCTCGACGAACGCCGGCACGGAAATCTCGAAGCCGGTGCCCTTCAGGCGGGCGGGCTTCATGACCTTGCCCGAGGTGTCGCCCTTGGCGGCCGGCTCGGTCTCGATCTCGCGCACGACGCTGGTGGGCAGCTCGATGGAGATGGCCTTGCCGTCGTAGAAGGTCACTTCTGCGGCCATGCTGTCTTCGAGGTAGGAGAGGGCGTCGCCCATGTTCTCCGACTCGACTTCGTACTGGTTGTACTCGGTGTCCATGAAGACATACATCGGGTCGGCGAAGTAGGTGTACGTGCACTCCTTCTTGTCGAGGATGATCTGTTCCATCTTGTCGTCGGCCTTGAAGACCAGCTCGGCGCCAGAGCCGTTCAGCAGGTTCTTCATCTTGATGCGCACGGTGGCGGCACCACGGCCACCACGGCTGTATTCAGTCTTCAGCACGACCATCGGGTCCTTGCCCTGCATGATCACGTTGCCGGCGCGGATTTCTTGTGCGAGTTTCATGGTGTGTTGCGAAGTTGGGGCCGACGTTGCCAGCCGATGAACCGTTGCAGCGCACCAGACTCCGTCTCGGATTGGCGCGGCAAAGCCCGACATTCTAGCGGGAAGCCCCTAGAAACCCGAGAAGCTGGCTGAGCAGATCGGCCTGGGCCGCCAACTGCGCACGCCATGCGTGTGCATGCGCGCTGGCTTCGGCAAGGCCGGCCAGCGGCGCCGGCAAGGCGCCGAGGCCGTTCCAGCCGCGCCAGACAGCACGCCAGGCCTCGGGCAGTTCGGCGCGGGCCATGAAGGCCTCCAGCTTGGCGTGGTGGGCGTCGTCGTCCTGCGGATAGATCTGCCAGACGAAGGGCCTGCCGGCCCACTGCGCGCGCACGAACGAGTCCTCGCCGCGGACGAAGTTCAGGTCGCAGGCCCAGAGCAGCCGGTCGTAGTCGTCCTGGGCCAGATAGGGCAGGGCGAGCGTGCGCAGGCCGGGCCGGTCTGTGACGCCGGCCTGCAGCGGCCCGGGGCAGGTCAGCAGCAGCGTCGGCTGATCGGCGAGAGCGTCCAGCAGCGCCGGCAGGGCCGGGTTGGCGTAGGCGAACAGGCTGACGATGCGCTCGCCCGGCCGCGCCGCCCAGCCGCGTTCGGCCAGCCAGGCCGGGCCGTCGAAGCTGGCGATGCGCTCCAGCAGCCCCGGCTCCCGCAGCAGCCCGCCGGTGCGCGTCGTGAAGCCGGGGTAGAAGAAATGCTTGGTCAGCCCGAGGCCCGGGCCGCTGAACTGCGGCGAGGCCAGACCGTGGCTGCGCTCGACGTAGTCCTCGGCGCTGAGGTATTCCAGATTGATCCAGTGCGGAATCGGCTGGCGGGCGGCCATGCGGGCGATGAAGGCGGGCGGCAGGTCGCAGCCGAAGGCCTCGATGACAACATTGCCCGGCTGCGCGTCCACGTCCCCCTCGGGCCAGGCGCGGATTGCTATGCCGTCTGGCAACTCCGGCGCCATCCACGCCAGCGCGCTCGCATCGTCTATCCACAGCCTGACGCCATGCCCTCGCGCCGCCAGATCACGCGCCAGCCGCCAGCAGACGCCGAGGTCGCCGTGGTTGTCGATGACGCGGCAGAAGATGTCCCAAAGCATCGCTGGATTGTCCCAGGCCAGAATCTCGCCAATGTCCAGCCCGCCCCCTTCCCCCGCCGACCTCGGCGAGCAAGCCCCCGCCGAGCGCGCCGCCATCGAGGCCGCCGAGAAGCAACGCGTCGCCGACATGGAGGCCGCCGCGCGCGAGACACGCGAGAAGCTGCTGATCGAGGTCAATGCGCTGCCGGCCATGCCGGGCGTCTACCGCTACTTCGACGCCAAGGGCGACGTGCTCTACGTCGGCAAGGCCAGGGAGTTGAAGAAGCGCGTCTCCAGCTACTTCCAGAAGAACCACGGCGGCTCGCGCATCGGCCTGATGGTCTCGCGCATCGCCCGCATGGAAACGACGGTGGTGCGCACCGAGGCTGAGGCGCTGCTGCTTGAGAACAACCTCATCAAGACGTTGAACCCGCGCTTCAACATCCTGTTCCGAGACGACAAGAGCTATCCCTACCTGAAGATCACTTCGCACGCCTGGCCGCGCATGGCCTACTACCGCGGCGCGGTGGACAAGCGCCATCAGTACTTCGGCCCCTTCCCGAGCGCCTGGGCGGTGAAGGAGTCCATCCAGCTGATGCAGAAGGTGTTCAAGCTGCGCACCTGCGAGGACAGCGTCTTCAACAACCGCAGCCGGCCCTGCCTGCTGCACCAGATCAAGCGCTGCTCCGGCCCCTGCGTGCCGGCCGGCCAGACGGCCGAGTACGCGCGCGACGTGCAGAGCGCCGAACGATTTCTGCGTGGCGAGACCGACGAGGTGATGGCCTCGCTGCAGGCCCAGATGGGCGCCTACGCGGAGCGCTTCCAGTACGAGCTGGCGGCGGAGGTGCGCAACCAGATCCAGGCGCTGTCCAAGGTATTGCAGCAGCAGGTCATGGAGGAAAGCAGCGCCACCGGCGGTGAACGCGACGTGGACATCCTGGCCGTCAAGGTCCAGGGCGGCAAGGCATGCGTGAACCTGGCCATGGTGCGCGGCGGCCGGCATCTGGGCGACCGCGCCTTCTTCCCCAAGCATGTCGAGGACGCGACGGCCATCCAGCTGGACGACGAAGAGCTGCTGTCGCCCGAGCGGCTGGTGCTGGAAGCCTTCATCGCCCAGCACTACCTGGCGTCGCCGCTGCCCGGCCTCATCGTCGTCAGTGAAGCGGTTGACGCCGGCCTTGCCGACGCGCTGAGCACCCAGGCCGGCAGCCGTGTCACCGTGCAGGCGCAGCCACGCGGCCAGCGGCGAATCTGGCTGGAAATGTGCGTCAAGGGCGCCGAACTGGCGCTGGCGCGGCTGCTGGCCGAGGAAGGCTCGCAGCAGGCGCGCACCCGGGCGCTGGTCGACGCGCTGGACCTGTCCGTCGCCGAGATCGACAAGTTCCGCGTCGAATGCTTCGACATCAGCCACACGGCCGGCGAGGCGACGATGGCCAGCTGCGTCGTGTTTGAGAACCACCAGATGCAGAGCAGCCAGTACCGCCGCTACAACATCGAGGGCATCACCGGCGGCGACGACTACGCCGCCATGCGCCAGGTGCTGACGCGCCGCTACGCCAAGATGGCCGAGGCCGCCCAGCTCGGCACCGGGCGCCTGCCAGACCTTGTGCTGGTGGACGGCGGCCGTGGCCAGGTCAGCATGGCGCGCGAGGTGTTCGAAGAGCTGGGGCTGGACTTGAGCCTCATCGCCGGCGTCGAAAAGGGCGAGGGCCGCAAGGTCGGCCTGGAGGAGCTGGTGTTTGCCGACGGCCGCGAGAAGGTCTACCTGGGCCGCGACTCCGCCGCGTTGATGCTGATCGCCCAGATCCGCGACGAGGCCCACCGCTTCGCCATCACCGGCATGCGCGCCAAGCGCGCCGCCACGCGCACCGGCGGTTCGCGGCTGGAAGACGTGCCCGGCGTGGGCCCAAAGAAGCGCTCGCAGCTGCTGCAGCGCTTTGGCGGCGTACGCGGCGTGGCGGGCGCCAGCGTCGACGAGCTCTGCAGCGTGAAAGGCATCTCGCGCGAACTCGCCGAAGATATCTACCGCGCCTTGCACTGAAGCAAGATGCGACAAGAACAGATCCGGAGGAGAGCACATGTCCATCGCTGACCGTTCCAAGACCGCCGCGCCCTGGCTGATCGTGCCCCTGCTCGCTGCCTGCGGCGCCGCACCGCGCGCGCCGGCTCCCGCACCAACGCCGCCACCGGCACGGGCAGCTGCTGTCGTCAACACGCCGGCGCCCGTGGCCCCGCCCGCGCCGCAGCCCTCGACCGCGCTGCCCAAGCCCCAAGGCATGCCGGCGCCCAAGGCCGTGCGCACCCATGAGGAATTGCGCCGCCAGGCTGCCGAGCGTCTCGTCATGGCCAACCCCGAGCGCAGCTACATGACGCCGGCGCCCTCGCATCTGCTGACGGTCATCGTGCTGGACGTGGAAGTGAAAGCCGACGGCAGCGTGCGCAAGATCAATGTCGTCCGCCCGCCCAGGTTCGGCCCCGAAACGCTGCAGATGGCCATCGACGCCGTGCACCGGGCCGCACCCTTCGGCGACGTGCGCCGCATGCCCGAGCCCTGGCGCTTCACAGAGACCTTCCTTTTCGACGAGGACCGCCGCTTCAAGCCGCGCAGTCTGGACTGAGGGTTCGCCACCACAAGCAGGCGGTGGCGATGCCCCAGGGTTGGGCACAATCAAAGCCATGTTCCTGACCGTCCCGACTCTGCTGACCTGGGCCCGCATCGTGGCCATCCCGCTGATCGTCGGGGTGTTCTACCTGGACCTGACGCCCGCCCACCAGAACCTGCTCGCGACGGTGATGTTCGTCGTCGTCGCGCTGACCGACTGGCTGGACGGCTATCTGGCCCGCAAGCTCAACCAGACCTCGTCCTTTGGCGCCTTCCTCGACCCGGTGGCCGACAAGCTGATGGTCTGCTCCGCGTTGCTGGTGCTGCTCAAGCTGCAGCGCGTGGATGCCTTCGTGGCCCTGGTCATCATCGGTCGCGAGATCACCATCTCCGCGCTGCGCGAGTGGATGGCCCAGATCGGTGCGGCCCGCAGCGTCGCCGTGCACATGGTCGGCAAGCTCAAGACCACTGCGCAGATGGTGGCCATCCCCTTCCTGCTGTACGACGGCCGCCTTTTCGGCGTCATCCCCACTCATGTATGGGGGACCTGGCTCATCTATGCGGCCGTGGTGCTGACCATCTGGTCGATGGTCTATTACATGCGCAAGGCCGTGCCGGAAATCCGCGCTAAAGCGCGTTGAAGCGCGCTGACCAGGCACCCCTCAAACGAGTTGTATCGGGACTTTTCCCGCCCCTCGCGGTGTCTGGCGCGCGTCTAGAATCCGCTTCCCCGCGCGAGCCCGGGCCGTTGATCTGGCGGCCTCCCATGGCTCCCGGCAGTACGCGGGCAAGCATTCGCATAGCAGCTTTGCATCCCGCTCATGGGTGCACGGCCCAACCGCTGAATCGTCCAATCTGGGGGCACGAGTGAACAAGTCCGAATTGATCGAGCACATCGCCAAGCAGGCCGACATTTCCAAGGCCGCCGCTGGCCGTGCGCTCGAGGCCGTCATCGGCGGCGTCAAGACGACGTTGAAGAAGAACGGTACCGTCTCGCTGGTGGGCTTCGGCACCTTCAGCATCACCAAGCGCGCCGCGCGCGCCGGCCGCAACCCGCGCACCGGCGATACGATCAAGATCAAATCGGCCAAGGTGCCCAAGTTCAAACCCGGCAAGGCGCTCAAGGACGCCGTGAACTGAACTGATAATTCAGTCGGTCCCAGGTTTCTCCCGGTTTTCCCCGGGCGCTTAGCTCAGTTGGTAGAGCACCTCCCTTACACGGAGATTGTCGGCGGTTCGAGCCCGTCAGCGCCCACCATAGAATGCGACTCCCCTCGAAGGCGAACCTCGGTTCGCCTTTGTTGCGTCATGACTTGCGTTTGATGCGCGCCCACTTGGTCGCGTAAGGCCGCACACGATCCCTCAAGGCTTTCGAGATGTTTGAATTCGTCCGCGCTCATACGCGCCTGTTCCAGTTCATCCTGCTGCTGCTGATCCTGCCGTCCTTCGCCTTCGTCGGCATGCAGGGCTACACCAGCATGATGGGTGGCGCCAACGCCGGCGTGGCCAGCGTCGATGGCCGCAAGATCACCCAGGCCGAGTGGGACGTCGCCCTGCGCGAGCAGGCCGACCGCATCCGCCGCCAGAACCCCGCCGTCGACGCCAAGCTGCTCGACACGCCCGAGATCAAGCGACAAGCCCTCGACGGCCTCGTCAACGAGCGCACGCTGCAGGCGGCGGCCAATCAACAGCACTTCACCCCAAGCTTCGCGACCGTCCAGGACAGGATTTTCAATAGCCCTGAGTTCAAGGATTTGCGCAACCCCGACGGCACGGTCAACAAAGCCATCCTCGCCGCGCAGGGCCTGACGCCGACCGGCTTTGTCGAACGCATGCGTCAGAGCTACGCGCTGCGCCAGGTCACCGCGCCCGTCGAGACCTCCACGGTCGCCAGCACCGCCAACGCCAAGCTCGCCTTTGACTCGCTGCTGCAGCAACGAGAAGTGCAGACGCAGCGCTTCGACATCAAGGACTTCGCCGCCAAGCTCAACCCGAGCGACGCCGAGCTCGAGGCCTTCTACAAGGACCCGGCCAACGCTGCCGGCTTCCAACTGCCTGAATCGGCCCAGATCCAGTACCTCGTGCTGGACCTTGAGGCGCTCAAGAAGGACGTCAGCTTCACCGAGGAAGACCTGCGCAAGTACTACGACGAGAACGCCTCGCGCTACGGTGTGCCCGAAGAGCGCCGCGCCAGCCACATCCTCATCAAGGCAGAGCGCAGCGCGCCGGCCGACGAGCGAGCCAAGGCCAAGGCCAAGGCCGAGGAACTGCTGGCCCAGGTGCGCAAGAACCCGGCGTCCTTCGCTGAAGTTGCCAAGAAGAACTCGCAGGACGAGGGCTCGGCGGTCAATGGCGGTGACCTCGACTTCTTTGGCCGCGGCGCCATGGTCAAGGAGTTTGACGCCGCCGTCTACGCGATGAAGCAGGGCGAGATCAGCAACCTCGTCGAGACCGATTTCGGCTTCCACATCATTCAGATGACCGGCACCCGCGGCGGCGAGAAGAAGTCCTTCGACGCCGTGCGCGCCGAGGTCGAGTCCGAGGTGCGCAAGCAGCTCGCCCAGCGCCGCTACTCCGAGGCCGCCGAGCAGTTCGGCAATCTCGTCTACGAACAGTCCGACAGCCTGCAGGCCGCCGCCGACAAGCTCAAGCTGCCTATCCAGACCGCTACGGTCGCTCGTCAGCCGCAGGCCGGGGCCCTCGGTCCGCTGGCCTCGCCCAAGCTGCTGGATGCCGTCTTCGGCGCCGACGCGCTGCGCAACAAGCGCAACACCGAGGCTGTCGAGACCGGCCCCAGCCAGCTCGTCTCCGCCCGCGTCACCCAGCACAACCCGACCCGCGTGCCGCCACTGGCCGACGTGAAGGACAAGGTGCGCGGCCTGCTCGTCAACAAGCTCGCCACGGCCGATGCCAAGAAGGCCGGCGAGGCCCGCCTGGCCGCGCTGAAGGCCAACGGCGCCGACACCGCCGGCCTGGATGCCGCCGTCACCGTCTCGCGCGCCAAGCCAATGAACCTCACGCGCGCCCAGCTCGAAGCCGTGCTCGGCGCCGATGCGGCCAAGCTGCCGGCGGCCGTCGGCGTTGCGGCGGACGACGGCAGCTATGTCGTCGTGCGCATCAACCAGCTGCAGCCGCGCGACCCCGCCGTCATCGACGACAAGCGCGCCACCCAGCAATACGCCAGCGCCTGGGCCCGCGCCGAAAGCCAGGCCTATCTGGCTGCGCTCAAGTCCCAGTACAAGGCTGTCATCAAGGTCGCCGCTCCGGCGTCGGCGGCCAGCGCACCCTGATTTTTGCGCTATACTGCGTGGCTCTGCGGTGGTTGTAGCTCAGTTGGTAGAGTCCAGGATTGTGATTCCTGTTGTCGTGGGTTCGAGCCCCATCAGCCACCCCAAGTAATTCAAGGACTTAGGAGCGAAAGCCTCTAAGTCCTTTTTCTTTGTAGCGCTCATGTAACGCCCAAGTAAGACGATTTACTTCGCAGACATTGCTGCGCAGGCGCGATAGCACGACGCAGTAGCGCACAATAGGTTCGCTCAGGAGGGCTCATGGCCATGTACAAGGCAATCGAGATCGCTGACTGGTTCGTCGCAAAGGCGGCGTCCTCTGGCGACTTGATTACGCACCTCAAAGTTCAGAAGTTGCTGTACTACGCAGAAGCGTGGTGCCAAGTGATCCTGGAGAAGGATCTGTTCGAAGAGCAGATTCAGGCATGGGCTCACGGCCCCGTCGTTCCTGAGGTGTGGCAGAAGTTCAGGTCAAACGGTTGGAACCCTTTGCCGGTGCCACCGAAGGACGCGCTTGACGTTGTCCAGGAACCGGTCCGACAAGTCCTGCTCGAAGTGTTCGAGACCTACGGCGATTTGCCTGCCAAGACGCTTGAGGACATGACGCATGGCGACGAACCGTGGATTGAAGCGAGGGGCTCCTTAGAGCCCGAGGCACGCTGCGACGTCGTGATGCCGAAAGCTCAACTCAGGGCATTCTTCGAAGCAAAGTACGCGGACTGAGGTCGTCGCACGGTGACGCGGCGAATACCGAAGGATCGCATTACTCAGGAGGCCAAGGACCTTTCAGACGCTGCGGCGTGCACGCCGCTTGAGCGAAAGATCTTTGATCTCCCGACGCACAAGAAGGAAGGTGAACGCGAGTCGCCCTTTCCGAAGAATCCATACGTCGTCTTGAAGTACTTCCAGAGCGATTGGGAATGTTTCTCCGCTTGGCAAAAGGATGAGCTGGCTCTCTTTTCAAGCTTCCTGCACCACTTCGCCGGCCACACCTGGCAGACGGTTTACAAGACTGCCGGCAAGGGCGAGAACAAGGCCGGGCTTGGGTATACGCCTTATCAGGTAGATGACATGAAGTCTGGAAGCGAGCACGTTAAACGGGTTCGTGAGCGGGTGTCCGAGGACATCAAATTTTTCGAACTGCGCGTGAGTCAGCGTTTGCGCGTTCACGGCTTCCAGGCCCAAGCAGCTTTTTTCCTCGTCCTGCTT
>Ga0307515_10016831_pt1 | contig 13365 bp, 7 predicted proteins | sample 17_EM_MG_FD_194513 | JGI IMG/M metagenome (GOLD analysis project Ga0307515, IMG submission 194513) | Populus trichocarpa ectomycorrhiza microbial communities from riparian zone in the Pacific Northwest, United States - 17_EM | ecosystem: Host-associated > Plants > Roots > Unclassified | place...
GCTCGCGACCCGGAGCGCGCGGGCCCACGCGCGCGGCGGCGCGGTCCCGAGCATCGCGCCGGCGAGCGCGGCGACGCCGTCGTCGTCGAGCACCGGCGCGACGTGCACCGCGAGCTCGGCGCGCGGGCCGCCGTCCGGTGCGCGGTCCACGATCGCGATCACCGGCCCGCGGCCCTCGGCGCGGGCCAGCGCGCCGAGCAGATCGCCGGCGCGCGGATCGCCAGTGACATCGATCGCGACCGGGGCGGCGCTGCGCCGCGCGGCGCGCGCGACCCGCTCGATCCAGCCGCGCGCGCCCGCGCCGGGGTCCGAGGCCGCGCCCGGCGACGCGGCCTCGCGGGGCGCCGGGACCAGCGCCGCGCCGACCTCGTCGAGCGAGCCGGTGATCCGCGGGGCGATCCGCTCGCTCCCGCCGCGCGGACCCGCGCCCGCGGCTGCGCCGGGCGTGCCGCCGAGCTCCTCGCGCGAACCGCCGACCCGCGGTGCGGCCCGGGCGTCCTGCGCGTTGCGCGCGCCGGGGGCCTCGCCGCGCGCGACCTGCGCGAGCTGGTGGCGCCGGAGCGCGCCATCGACGAGCTCGCGCGCGCCCGACGCCGCCGCGCCGACGACCACCACCACCGCGCCGCTCGCCAGGCTGCGCCCGATCGCGTCGATCACGGCCTGCGCACCCGGCCAGGCGACCGGCGCGGGCGCGGCGCCGACCCGCGGCCGGGCACGGCGGGCCGAGCCCGGCGCGAGCGCCGCGGCCAGCTGGTCGAGCTCGTCGAGCACGGCGAGCGCGGAGCGCGGGCGGGCCTCGGCGTCGCGCGCGACCATCCGGCCCACCAGGTCGGCGAGCGGCCGGGGCAGGCTGGTCAGCCCCGCGAGCCCCGGCGACGGGCCGCCGGCCACGATGCGCTGCAGCAGGTCGCCCAGGGTCTGCGCCTCGAACATCGGCCGCCCGGTCACCAGCCGGACGACGGTCGCGCCCAGCCCGTACAGGTCGCTGCGCGGCTCGACATCGCCGGCGACGGCCTCCGGCGCCATGTACGCCGGGGTGCCGCGCGCTCCGAGCGGCGACCCGGCATCGATCGCTCCGCCGAGCCCGAGGTCGACCAGCACCGCGTGGCCATCCTCGGCGAGGAGGATGTTCTGGGGCGCGACGTCGCCGTGAACCAGCCCGGCGGCGTGAATGGTCGAGAGCGCCCCCGCGACATCGCCGAGCAGTGCCCAGATCCGCGCCGCCAGGTCGGGGCCCTCCCAGGGCTGGGCGTCGCACCGGCCCCCGGCGATCCACTCGGCGAGGAAGAACGGGCTGCCCGCCGGGAGATCCTCGATCGGCTCGTGGGTGCGCCCGACCTCGAACACGCGCGGGAGTGACGGGTGGCGCAGCCGCGCGAGCTGCTCGAACTCCTCCAGCAGCATGGCCTCACCTCCCCGCGGCGCGAGCTTGAGCGCGCGTGGCTCGCCGGTCGCGGCGTCGACGACCTTCAGGACGCGACCAAACGACCCCCTTCCCACCACTTCAACAAGGTGAAACCGGCCCCAGATCTGTCCGTCTCGGAGTTGGGGAAGCACCGGGACCGAGTGTCAACGTGATTGGCAGGCACTGTCAACGCGATTGACAGAGTCGCGATCCTCGCCGAGATGGCAAGGCTCGACGCGGGGCTATGGTATCGTCGGTCCGCGTGCCGGACGACGAACGGAAAGGCCGTCGTCTCGGGGACGACACGAAGGGTCGCATCGCGGACCTGGCGTCCGGATGGACGGTGGACGGCGACGCCCCTCCGGTTCCCGAGCCGCCGATCAAGCGCGAGGCATCCGGCCCCAACCGAGGGCTCGACGCACCGCGGCGCAAGGCCAAGACCGTGCCGCCGCCACCGCCAGGGTCGCCGGCGCGCAAGGCGCTCGAGGACAAGATCCTCGAGCTGCGCGAGGCCTACGACCAGGCGGAGGAGCCCGCGCGGTCTCCCGCGCCGCCTGCCGCCCGCCCGCCACCGCCGCCGCGGCCCCGGACCGGCGCGTCGCCGATCGCCGGCAAGCCGCGCGCGGCCCGCCCGGGCGAGCCGATCGACCTGGCCGCGGTGCCCGAGGCCGACAAGACCAAGGAGAACCGCGGCGCGGTCGGCGTCAAGCACGACAAGAGCGGGACCTCGCTCACCACCAACTCGGCCTCGGGCACGATCGGCGGCGACACGCCGCCGCCGCTGTTCGATCGCGCGGCGATCGCGGCCGGGCAGCGCGGAGCGCTCGCCGGCGAACGAGGCGGACGCCCCGGCGAGGTAGCCGCGCCGACTCCCCGCCTCGGATCGCCGCCGCCCGCCGCCGGCGACACCCGGCCCCTGCGCACCCCGGCCCGCGGCGTCGCCGCCCAGGCGAGCTCGCCAGCCCCGGCCCGGCAGGGCCCGCCGGCGCGCGGCACGCCCAAGCTCGGCGCGCTGCTCGAAGCGCTGTCGTCGCCCGACGACGACGAGCCCGAGGCGCGGCGCGCCGTCCCGCTCGGCGAGTTCGACCACGGTCAGGCCGGGTCCGAGCAGGACAAGCTGCGAGGCGCCCAGGCCCAGGCCCAGGCCCAGGCCCACGCGACGATCAAGCGCGACGCGGCGAACGCGCTGCTCAGGCTGGGCGAACCGGCGTCGGCCAGGTCCCCGGCCGCGGGACTGTTCGACGAGCCGACCCGGCGCAGCGACGTGTTCGAACTGCCGACCCGGCAGAACGACACCTCGGCGTTTGAACCGAACCGGCGGTCCGGCGATCCAGGGTTCGAGGACCCGACCCGACAGACCAGCGCCTCGGCGTTCGAGCTGCCGACCCGGCAGACCGACGCCTCGGCGTTCGCCGAGCCGACCCGGCGCAGCGACGTGTTCGAGCTGCCGACCCGGCAGATCGACGCCTCGGCGTTCGAGGAGACCACCCGGCGGCGCGGCGACGCCGCGTCCAACGACACCTCGGGCTCGTCGACCGGCCGGTTCGAGCGCGGCGACCCGACGTCGGGCGACAGCCGCGACGACGAGACCGCGATCTCGGCGCCGGCCTCGGGCCACGCGCCGACCGGCACGCTGCGCAGCTCGGCCGCGCTGCCGCGCCGGCGCGGGATCGCCGGCGACCTGCGCTACGTCGCGACCGTGGTGTTCGGCCTGCGCGACGCCCGCCGCGAGCTCGCCGTGATCGCGGCCCGCCAGGCGACCCGACAGCAGTCGCGGCGCCACCACCTGGTCACGCTCGGCCGCGCCGCGGTGACCGCCGATGGCTTCGAGCACGCCGCGCTCGGTGCGGCGCGCGACCGGCTGTCGAGCGTCGAGGACGAGCGCTCGCAGCACGCCGGCCACGTGGTCGCGGCCGACGCCGAGCTGACCCGGGTGAGCCGCGACCGCGAGGCCCGGGCCAAGCAGCACCTCGCCGAGCTCGCGGCGCTCGACAGCGAGCTCGCGGCGCTGGGCAAGAAGCTCGAGCCGCTCGAGAAGGAGGCCGCCGGCGTCCGCAAGCGCGGCATCGACCTCCACGAGGCGCTGCGCCGGATCGACGGCAAGATCGCCGCGACCGAGGCCAGCCTGGACTCGGTCAAGGGCGGCAAGCTCGACCGCGCCCAGGTCCAGGCCGAGATCGCCACGCTCCGCGCCGATCGCAGATCGATCCAGTCCGACGAGCCGGCGATCGCCGGACAGCTCGACGCGCTCAGCCCGCGGATCGCCGCGCTCGAGGCCGCCCGCACCGAGGCCACCCGCAAGCGCGCCGAGCTCGAGATCGCCGAGCGCGACGATCAGCGCCGCGTCGAGGAGCTGCTCGCCGCGATCGGCGCCAAGCGCAAGGTGGTCGATCGCGCAGCGTCCGACGCCGAGGCGCTGCGCGACAAGCTCCTGTTCCAGCTCGGCGAGCGGCTCTACGTCGACCGGCCCGACGGTCTCACCGCCGAGCTCGCGCCGATCGACGAGATCGACCTCGAGCTCGGCAGCGCCGATCGCCGGACGATGGAGCTGCGCGAGATCCTGTCCTCGGTCGATCACTGGAAGCTGGTGCGCGGCATCGCGCTGCTCGCGGTCCTGGTCGCGGCGCTGAGCGCGCTCGCCGGCTGGCTGATCGTGCACCAGCCCTGGCAGTGGCTGTGACGCGGCCGGGAATTTTCCACCTCAGGTTGAACGCCCCTTGACGCTGCGGCCGTGTGGCCGACTCAACCGGTATGTCGTCGCCCTCTGGCAAGCCACGCCCGGCTGCCAGGCTGCGCGCCTCGATCATGACCAAGCTGATCGCGATGACCGCGCTCGTGATCGCGGTCATCGTGGGCACGCTCGCGATCTACTTCCCGTCCCGCGAGATCCGGGATCTCAGCCAGGATCAGTTCTCGCGCGCGGCGATCTACGGCGCCCTGCTGTCGAGCCAGGTGCGGTCCGCGGTGGCGTTTGCCGACCGCGAGACCGCGCGCGAGGTCCTGACGTCGCTCGCCGCCGATCCCGATGTCGCGGCGATCGCGCTGTTCGTCGAGGACGGCCAGGACCTGTTTCGCCAGGGGAAACCGGGGGCGTGGGTCGAGCGCGTCCGCCTGGGCGGCGGGTCGATGCGGGTGTTCCGGATCGACGACCGCGTCGCCGTGGTCGCGCCGGTCACCTCGCTCGAGGGGCCGCGCGGCACGCTCGTGATCGAGCTGTCGAGCGCGCGCCTGGCGTCCCGCGAGGCGGCGCTGACCCGCACGGCGCTGGTCATCGGCGCAGGCGCGCTCGCGCTGGGGGCGTTCGCGATGTCGTTGATCGCGCGGTCGTTCGTGCGCCGCCTGCGCGCGATCATCGCGGTCGCGAGGACCGTCTCGCACGATTCCGCCGAGCACATGGTCATCGTCGATTCGCGCGACGAGATCGGGGCCCTGGGCAGCGCGTTCAACCGCATGCTGTCGCGGCTCCGCGCGGAGCGCGCGCGCCTGCACCAGACCGTCACCGACCTCACCGCGGCCGAGGAGCAGCTCGCGGCGGCCAACCGCGAGCTCGAGCACCGGGTCGGCGAGCGCACCTCCGAGCTCGTCGACGCCAACCGCCAGCTCCAGCTCGAGATGCAGCAGCGGTCGATGATCGAGGTCGAGCTCCGTCAGGCCCAGAAGCTCGAGTCGGTGGGGCGGCTCGCCTCCGGGATCGCCCACGAGATCAACACGCCCGTCCAGTTCGTCAGCGACAGCTGCGCGTTCCTCGACAGCGCGACCGCCGACCTGATCGCGGTGGTCACCGGCTATCGCGCAGCGCTCACCGCGCTCGATCAGCAGGAGATCGATCCGGCGACCGCCCTGCAGCGCAGCCGGGACCTCGAGGCCGAGCGCGAGCTGAGCTACCTCGTGGACCAGATGCCGCTCGCGGTCCGGCGCGCGCTGCTGGGGCTCGAGCGGGTGTCGGACATCGTTCGCGCGATGAAGGACTTCGCGTATCCCGATCGCCAGGAACAGACGCCGTCCGATCTCAACCGGGCGATCGCGAGCACGCTCACGGTCGCTCGCAACGAGTACAAGTACGTGGCCGAGATCGAGACCCGGTTCGGAGAGCTCCCGATGGTGACGTGTCACCTCGGCGAGCTCAACCAGGTGTTCCTGAACATCATCGTGAACGCGGCACACGCGATCAAGAGCTCCTGCGTCGCCGGACAGGGCAAGATCGCGATCTGCACATCGGCCGGAGGCGGCGATGTCCAGATCACGATCGAGGACAACGGCGGTGGGATTCCGGACTCGGTGATCGACAAGATCTTCGACCCGTTCTTCACCACGAAGGAGATCGGCGCCGGGACCGGCCAGGGCCTCGCCATCGCGCGCGCCGTCGTGGTCGACAAGCACCGCGGCAAGCTCGACGTCACCAGCGTGGTCGGGACCGGGACCCGGTTCACGATCACGCTGCCGATCCACGGGGCGCCGCAGCCGGCCGCGTGACCTCCGGGGGGCAGCCTCCGGGTCAGCCGAGGATGCGATCGATCCGGTCGATCGCGGCGAGCGCGAGCATCACGCGCAGCGTGCCCAGCACGCAGCCGGCCGCGCCCAGCGCGACCGCGGCGGCGCCCGCCAGGCGGAGGAACCCGGGTCCGGGCCGGCGATAGCCCAGCCAGCCGGTCCCGATCGCGGCGATGCCCAGGCCGATCGCGGCGAACAACCCGGGCGAGGGCAGGGCGGCAGCGGCCACCGCAGCGACGGCAAGCCCCAGTGCGACGCGCGCCATGCCCGGCACGCTACCCGCTGTCAGCGCCGCTCACCAAGTTTTTGCACGCCGACCTCGCCGCGGTGTTGCGCACGCTCGGCCTCGAGCACCCGCGGATCGCGTTCGTGCAGCCGTGATCTCGGCGGCGGTCCCGGCGGCGTCCAGGCCTTGCGATGCGAACCGCGGGCGATTGGGCGCTGCCCCCAGGTGTGCTACACGCGTGGGCCATGTCCGACGACATACGTGCTGGGTTCTGCGCGATTGTCGGACTTCCGAACGTCGGCAAGTCGACGCTGCTGAACCGGATCCTCGACCGCCACCTGGTCGCGGTGTCGGCCAAGCCGCAGACCACGCGCGACCGGATCGTCGGCGTCCACACGGTGGCGCTGCCGGGCGACGCCGGCGGCGCGCCGGTCCAGGCGCAGATCGCCTACGTCGATACGCCCGGGGTCCAGGACGGCAACGGCCCGCTGCGGCGCTACATGCGCGACGCCGCGATCGCCGCGGCCGACGACGCCGATGTGGTCCTGTTGCTGCTCGACGCCACCGATCGCCGCGGCCGGCTGCCCGGGCGGCTGGCCGAGACCGACGCGTCGGCGCTGGGCGCCGCCAGCCGCAGCCACCCGGTCGTGATCGCGCTCAACAAGGTCGATCGCGTGGCCAAGCTCGAGCTGTTGCCGGTGATCGAGGCGTGGTCGGGGTTCGCCGACGGCGCCGAGGTCGTGCCGATCTCGGCGCTCACCGGCGACGGGGTCGTGGCGCTCGAGCGCGCGATCGCCGATCGCCTGCCGCTCGGCCCGGCGCTGTTCCCCGCCGACATGGTGACCGACCGCTCGCCGCAGTTCATCGCCCAGGAGATCATCCGCGAGCAGCTGTACCACCAGCTCGGCAAGGAGCTGCCGTACGCGTGCGCGGTGCAGATCGAGACCTGGACCGAGAAGACCGCGTCCGAGCTGGTGATCGCCGCGGTGATCGTCGTCGAGCGCGACTCGCAGAAGGCGATCGTGGTCGGGCGGGGCGGGGCGCGGATCCGCGAGCTCGGGATCGCGGCGCGCCAGGCGGTCGGCGACGCGCTCGGCCGCACCGTGCACCTCAAGCTGTTCGTCAAGGTGATCACCGAGTGGAGCCGCGGCGAGGTCGCGCTGCGCCGGCTCGGCTATGCCGCCGGGAGCGACGCGCCATGACCGTCCCGCTGATCGCGATCGTCGGCCGGCCCAACGTCGGCAAGTCGACGCTGTTCAACCGCCTGGTCGGGGGCCGCCCGGCCTTGGTCCACGACACCCCCGGGCTGACCCGCGATCGCCGCTACGCCGAGTGCGACTATTTCGGGGCCGAGATGCGCCTGGTCGACACCGGCGGGCTCGACCCCGAGGCCGCGCGCGACGTGATCGGCGCCGGCATCCACCGCCAGGCGCTGCGCGCGATCGGCGAGGCCGACGGGCTGGTGCTCGTGGTCGACGGCCGCGCCGGGCTGTCGGCGATCGACCAGGAGCTCGCCACCCAGCTCCGTGCCACCGGCAAGCCGGTGTTCCTCGCCGTCAACAAGATCGACCACCCGACCCGCGACGACCTGATCCACGACTTCCACGCCCTCGGCCTGGGCCCGCCGTACGCGGTGTCGGCGGCGCACGGCCGCGGGATCGATCCGCTGCTCGAGGCGATCGCCGCCGCGGTCGGCGCCCGCCGCCCCGATCCGGCCGGCGCCAAGGCCGGCGGCGACGACGCGTGGGACCTGCTCGAGGCCGATCCGGACGAGCCTGGCGACCCGGAGAGCGGCGAGGACAGCGGCGACAGCGGCGACAGCGGCGAGGACAGCGACGACGCGGGCGACGACGACGCCGGGGCCGACGCGCCCGGCGGAGCGCGCAAGCGCCGCGGCGGCCACCGCGCGGACGCGGTGCTGGGCCGGCCGCTGCGGGTCGCGTTCGTCGGCCGACCCAACGCCGGCAAGTCGTCGCTGACCAACCGCCTGCTCGGCGAGGAGCGCTCGCTGGTCCATCACGTCGCCGGCACGACGACCGATCCGGTCGACGCCGCGTTCTCGATCGGCGGCCGCGACTACATCCTGGTCGACACCGCCGGGATCCGCCGCAAGGCCAAGATCGACGCCGACATCGAGAAGCTCGCGGTGACGATGGCGCTGTCGCAGATCGAGCGCGCCGACGTGGTCGTGCTGGTGATCGACGCCGGGCTGGGCCCCGCCGAGCAGGACGCCCGGATCGCGGGGATGGTCGAGCAAGCCGGCCGCGGCCTGGTGATCGCGCTCAACAAGTCCGACCTCGTCCCCGGCGAGGTGGCCAAGGCCCGGCTGCGCGAGCTGACCGCGGACACGTTCCACTTCCTGACCTGGGCGCCGTCGGTGATGATGTCGGCGCAGCGCGGCGACGGGGTCGATCGCCTGCTCGACGCGGTCGACAAGGTCGCCCACGAGCACGCCCGCCGGATCCCGACCGCGCAGCTCAACCGGTTCTTCGCCGAGGTCATCGAGGAGATGCCGCCGCCGCTGCATCGCGGCCGCGCGGTCCGCATCCACTACCTGACCCAGGCGAGGGCGCGGCCGCCGACGTTCGTGCTGTGGGCCAACACACCCGACGGCCTCGCGCCGTCGTACAAGCGGTTCCTGTCCAACCGGCTGCGCCAGCGCTACGGGTTCCGCGGCGCCCCGATCCGGATCGCGGTCAAGGCCCGGCCGGATCGCCACAAGACGGACGAGTGAGTCGCCTCCGCGTCACCTCGCAGATCAGAGGTCGCCCCAGCGCAGCGTGCCGCGCACGCCGAACGTCACCACCGTGATGTCGCCGCCGAAGCTCGCGATCCGCGCCTCGACCCCGAGCGAGCGCTCGCGGCTGGTCAGCCAGTCGGCCCCGCCGCCGACCACGAGCACGAAGTCGGCGCCGCGATCGATCGGCCCGCCGCCGGCGACCACGCCGCCGAGCCCGCCGAACAGGTACGGCACGACCTTGAGCACGTCGAACCGGAACACGCCGCCGACGTCGCCGAGCGAGGCGTACGAGGTCTGGCTCTGCATCGCCTGGCCGCCGCCGTAGAACACGCCGCCCGCCAGCTCCGCGCGCAGCGCCAGATCGCTGCTGATCGCCTGCTCGTAGCTGACCGCGAGGATGCCGCCGATGTCGGGGGTCAGGGTCGGCGGCGCCTGCTTGCCCATCGCCTTGCCGGGCGCGCTGAACGTCGCCCAGCCCAGACTCGCCGACAGCGCGCGGTCGCCCTCGCCATGCGCGACACCGCCGAGCACAGAAATCACCGTCGCCGTGACCACGAACGCGAGCTTCACCTGGCCGATTGTATCTGGTCGGCTGGCGCCCCGGAGCGCGGCGCCGGCGCAATCTCGCACACGAGAGCACACCCGCTGCTGTGCACAGCACGCAATGCAAACGCGCGATTTGCACATCCAGTGTGCACGCTGCGCGATCCTCGATCACGAGGTGTCAGAAGCGCACGGTTGCAGCGAGTTATTCTGGCACCCGCCGCGAAATGCCACGTGCAAATCGCCGCTGGGCCGTGCCAGACTGCCTTTCCGCTCAGGGGAGCGCGCCAACCGTAGTTGTATGGTGATCAGTAGTACGCCCGCGAACGAGACCGACCCATTGATCGGCGCCATGCTCGGCAAGGACTATCGCGTCCTCGAGCGGATCGGTATCGGCGGCATGGCAGTGGTCTACCTGGTCGAGCACCAGACCCTGCTCAAGCGGTTCGCCGCCAAGGTGCTGTCGACCGAGCTGGCGTCGAGCCTGGAGGCCCGCGCGCGGTTCACGCAGGAGGCGCACGCCGCGTCGCAGCTCGATCACGAGAACATCGTCTCGATCTCGGACTTCGGCGCCACCGTGGATCAGCGGCCGTTCTTCGTGATGGAGCTGCTGCGCGGCCAGACCCTGGACCAGCGGCTCGGCGACGGCGCGATGTCGGTCGAGGAGGTCGTCGCGGTCAGCGTCCCGGTGGCCCGCGCGCTCGCCCACGCCCACGCCGAGGGCGTCGTCCACCGCGACGTCAAGCCCGAGAACATCTTCCTGGTCCAGCGCAGCCAGGGCCGGTGGACGGTCAAGGTCGTCGATTTCGGGATCGCCAAGACTCCCGTCAATCCCAAGCTGACCCAGACCAAGCCCAAGCTGGGCGAAACCTTCGGCAGCCCGCTGTTCATGGCGCCCGAGATGATCCGCGGCGAGGACGATGTCGATCCGCGCGCCGACGTCTACTCGTTCGGCGTGCTGCTCTACCTGATGCTGTGCGGCCGGCTGCCGTTCGACGACGAGAATCTGCTCAAGGTGATGCAGATGCACCTGTCGGTGCCGCCGCCGCCGCCGCGCACGATCAACCCCGCGCTGTCCGAGGAGCTGGCCGCGGTGGTCGAGCGCGCGCTCGCCAAGCCGCCGGCGGATCGCTACGCGTCGATGGAGGCGCTGCTGCTCGACCTCGAGGCCGCGCTGCCCGCCGGCTCGGATCGCTTGCTGATCGAGGCCCAGTCCGGCACCGCGCTCCAGGACACGCCGTTCGCCGCCGCGCTGTCGCTCACGCGGCTCGAGACCCAGCGCCCGCGGACGGCCTCCGTGCCTCCGCCGGTGAGCGCGGCGCTGCCGGTCGCGCCGCGCCGGTCGCGCGCGCTGCTCGTGCTCGCGATCGCCGCGGTCGCGCTGGCGCTGACCGGCGCGGTCGGATGGCGTCGGATCACCGGCCGGCTGTCGGCGGTCGCCGCGGTCGCGGACTCGCCGGCCGACACCGCGGCGAGCCCGGTCGCAGCGATCGAGCCCGCAGCCGCGCTGCGCGCCGTCGCCGAGCCGCCGCAACCGGTCCCGCTGCCGCCCGGCGACCCGCCGGTCGCCGCTGACGAGCCAGCGCCGGAGCCCGATCCCGCGGTCGATCCCGCGGTCGATCCCGCGGCAGCGCCCGAGCCTGCGCCTGAACCCGCGCCCACGCCCGCGCCACCGACCGCACGTCCGGTCCCCGGACGCGCGGTGGCCGTCGCCCCGGCTCGCCCGGTGACGCGGCGTCCGCCGCCGCGCGCGATCCAGCGGGCCGCGGCCGGTCCCCGCACGCCCGCCGCGGCTCGCGTCGCGGTCGCGCCGGCCGGATCCGACGCGGCGACGGCCAGCGACGCACCGGCCGCCGCCGATCCGGCGGGAGCCGCGCCGCCCGCCGCCGCCGGTCCGGAGGTCGCCACCGTCCCCGGCCGTACGGCACCGTCCGAGGCCGCGCCCCCGGGCGCACCGTCCAGTCCGACGGTGCCCCCGGCAGCGCCCGCGATCACCGCGCCCCCCGGCCCCGAGCCGGCACCCGCGCCCGTGCTCGCGAAGCCGGCACCCGCCGCGCCGGTGAAGCCAGCCCCGGCGGCGCCGCCGACCGGCTCGTTCGACGCGACCCCGGAGGTCGCGAGCCTCGACGTCATCGGCTCGCTGTCGTCCTCGATCGTGCGGCGCAGCCTCGACCGCACGCTGCCGGCGCTGCGGGCATGCTACGGCGCCGCGGCCCGCGCGAGCCGGGTGACCCCCGCGGTCGACCTGCAGCTGAGCTACGAGCTCGACGAGACCGGCGCCGCGACGCACGTGGCGACCGGCGGGACCCAGCTGGGCTCGCTCGCGCGCTGCGCGGCGGGCCTCGCGAGCCAGCTCCGCACGCGCGAGGCACCGGACATCGGCACGGTCAAGGTCGTGGTGGTCATCCACTTCCGGCCGTCGTGACCCGGGTGATATCGAATCACATCCGCTGGCCGACTGCGGTGTCCCGTGGGCGCGTCGATGGGGGACGCCGACCATGCGGTTTGTGACCAGCCAGCGGTCGAATTCGAGTCAGATCTGGCCGCCGCCGCTCGTCGGCACGAGCCATCCAGCAGTTGCGCAGAGCGCGCCGGGCCGTGGTCAGATCGCTCATTCCACCACCCGGCCAACAACCGCGCTCGAACGGGTGATCTCGAGACGGCCAGGACATAGTGTTGTGCACGTCACAATGTCAACGGGTTGTCCGAGGACAATGATGCGTGCAGAATCGCCGGCAATGAGGTCCGTTCGTCTTGTTGCCTGAGCGCGTCGATACGCTCGTGGGCTCGATGCTCGGGAAGGATTACCGGGTACTGCAGCCGATCGGTAGCGGCGGCATGGCGGTGGTCTACCTGGTCGAGCACCAGACGTTGCTCAAGCGGTTCGCCGCCAAGGTGCTGTCGACCGAGCTGGCGTCGAGCCTGGAGGCCCGCGCGCGGTTTGCACAGGAAGCGCACGCCGCATCGCAACTCGATCACGAGAACATCGTCTCGATCTCGGACTTCGGAGTCACCGCCGATCAGCGGCCGTTCTTCGTGATGGAGCTGCTGCGCGGCCAGACCCTGGACCAGCGGCTCGGCGACGGCACGATGTCGATCGAGGAGGTCGTCGCGGTCAGCGTCCCGGTGGCCCGCGCGCTCGCCCACGCCCACGCCGAGGGCATCGTCCACCGCGACGTCAAGCCCGAGAACATCTTCCTGGTCCAGCGCAGCCAGGGCCGATGGACGGTCAAGGTCGTCGATTTCGGGATCGCCAAGACTCCCGTCAATCCCAAGCTGACCCAGACCAAGCCCAAGCTGGGCGAGACCCTCGGCAGCCCGCTGTTCATGGCGCCCGAGGCGATCCGCGGCGAGGACGACGTCGATCCGCGCGCCGACATCTACTCGTTCGGCGTGCTGCTCTACCTGATGCTGTGCGGCCGGCTGCCGTTCTACGACGAGAACCTGCTCAAGGTGATGCAGATGCACCTGTCGGTGCCGTCGCCGCCGCCGCGCACGATCAACCCCGCGCTGTCCGAGGAGCTGGCCGCGGTGGTCGAGCGCGCGCTCGCCAAGCGCCGCGAGGATCGCTACGCCACGATGGATGCGCTGCTGCTCGATCTCGAGGCCGCGCTGCCCGCCGGCTCGGATCGCCTGCTGATCGAGGCCCAGTCCGGAACCGCGCTGGGCGATACCCCGTTTGCCTCCGCGCTCGCGGTGCCGCGCCAGGACTCGCAGCGCACGACCGGGATCTCGCCGTCCGGCTCACACACCGGCCCCATCCCGCGCCAGGACTCGCAGCGCACGATGCGGGTCATGCCGCTGCGCTCGCCGAACGAGCAGCCGCTGCGGACGATGCGGGTCGCGCCGCTGCGCTCGCCGGGCGACGAGCCGCGGCCGGTCCAGCCGCGATCGCTGACCGCGCGCCGGCTGGCGATCGTGGTGTCGTCCGCGCTGGTGACCGGCCTGCTCGGCGCCGTC
>Ga0307515_10016832_pt1 | contig 13365 bp, 16 predicted proteins | sample 17_EM_MG_FD_194513 | JGI IMG/M metagenome (GOLD analysis project Ga0307515, IMG submission 194513) | Populus trichocarpa ectomycorrhiza microbial communities from riparian zone in the Pacific Northwest, United States - 17_EM | ecosystem: Host-associated > Plants > Roots > Unclassified | place...
AAAATCTCTTGAACTGAGAATGTGCTGCTATTTGAAACCAAGGAGAGAGCGCACACTTAAGTAATCTCAAAGATGACACTGCAAAGTAAACAAAAGGGGGCAACAAGGGGAGCTGCTACCCGACGAGGGTATCCGCACTTCAGAAGAACTTGCAGCATATTCCTGGGGAAGCATCATCCATATTTTGGTGGATCTCCATGAGAATGAAGTCCTTTGTGGCCCACAAAGTGTAGCTGTAGATACTACAAGTATCTTCAATACAAGCAGCAATAGATCAGGGCAGCAATATTAAAACAACACAAAGCTGGAAAATAATGCTCATAGCACGGGGTTGCCCTGCCTTCTTTCACGGGGGGTGAAGACGGGCAGCAAAGGCGATTTTGATCACTTCAGAGGCACAATGATCCCCCATAGACCACAGTTGTGCAGCCTTCTGTCATGGGCAGCATCATCAGCATTCAAGCCGGCACCATCAGAAGAGAGGGTTACAGAGAATGATTCTATGATTATGTCCCTGTTCTACAGCTATGGTACACAAGTCTCGCTTTTAGAATTCACCCTCTTCGCTGCCCGAAATAATGACATTATTGACCTTCAACACCATGCGACACAGCTGGGTCGCCAGCATCAACTGCTGTCTCTTCCCAATCAAGGGGTCAATGACAAACGCATCTCTCATGTCGTTGCTGCCAGTTTGCATGCAGTCAACTCCTAATCTGGTATTCTTCTCGGTGACTTGTCTGCTCTTGATGCTGGCGAGGGTCTCGATAGGTGACAGGCCGGAGTTCTCTGCCAGGGCCATGGGAATGGCATCGAGAGCATCAGCAAATGCTCGCATGGCGTATTGCTCGAGGCCAGGGGACTTGACCGCTGCATCTTCGACGGCGAGGGAGCAGGCGATTTCTGCTGCTCCTCCGCCATACACGACACGGTTGTCTCGGACAAGATTCCGGACCACGCAGAGAGCATCATGTAGGGAGCGCTTTGCCTCATCAATGATCTGTTACCAATATCAGCTGGGCCTGTGTACCAATTCCAAACTAGAACCTTACCATTTTGTTGCTGCCTCTGACAAAGACGGTGACTGCTCGGGTATTTGCACACTCCTCGATCACCAACATCTTCTCTCTCGTTGTACCAAACTCCATCTCTCGTACAATCCCTGCTTTCCCAAGCTTCTCTGCCGACAAGTCTTCGAATCTTGGCACTATCCTTCCGTTCGTAGCAATAGCAATCAGCTCGATTTCGGGACCTCCAACCCATCTGACTGCTGGAAGATCGTTCTGTAACAGAAGATGGTTCGCCTCGTCATCAAAGCCCCACTGGCAAATAACAAGATTGGCACCAGTATCTTTGATCATGTTGATCATCTCTGCGAACTTGTCTTTCTCGTAGGTTTGTAACTTCTTGAACTCCTCTATACTTGTGATATCCAAGTGGTGCTTCGTCTTCGGCTTGGGGGGCTCGAACGCACAAGTCAGAATCGCAATCTTAGCATCACGGACCTCAGAGGGCATTTGGGGATGAGAGAAGTCCTTGTCAACAATAACACCCTGAACCAGTAGAGAATCCTCGAGTGATCCACCGACCTTGCCGTCAACCTTGATCAGATCAAAATCCACATCCTTGCGCTCGAGATCAGCCACAGACATCACGGCATCCACAGCAATCTTTGCAAACTGGTCATGAGCTTTGGAGACGATTTTGCTTCCCAAACTCGTCCTCGCCACCCTGTTCAGATTTCCTCTGTCTGATTTTGTGAATTCGATGGTATCTGCAATCCTGTCCAGCTCAGCAACAGCAATATCGCATGCCTGGTCGTAGCCATCTGCTATTCGGATCGGGTGGATTCCCTTGTCGATGAGCTCTGCCGCCTGCTCTAAAAGTGCTCCGGCTAGAACCACCACACCAGTTGTACCATCTCCTATTTCGTCATCCTGTGACTTGGACAGTTCAACGAGAAGCTTCGCAACGTGGTTTGATATCTCCATCTGGCTCAGGATTGTTGCGCCGTCGTTCGTAACTGTGATGTCTCCATCAGGCGAAATCAAGATTTTGTCGAGCCCTCGGGGGCCAAGGGAAGTTTTCACGATATTGGCAACGGTTCTTGCGGCGAGGATATGTGATTTGACGGCATCGGTACCGTGCTGTCTCTTCTTCTTGCCTTGGCTGGAAAAAATGTTAGTGTGGGGAGTGGTGGACCAGCTGGGAGCTCCTACTCTCGGACGACAATGAATGGTCTGCCTTGCTCATCTTTGATGACCGAGGCTGCAAATGGATATGTTAGCATCGGATTTGGTATTACAGTTCTTGCAGACGTAACATACCCTGTGACATATCAATATCTAGAAGGCAACAAGTTAGCCAGGGCTCAACAGCTGATGGAAGCTTCAGCAACGGAGATAAACCTACTCATAGCCATCTTGAGGGGAGGAGACGGTCTTCAGGACTGCTGACTGCTTCTTGGGTGCTTCAAATCGAACTACAAAAGCTTCTAGATCAGAAAGGGAGGTTGTCATGCAACGTTTCGTTCATCAACGCGTTCAAAAATCTGAAGTCGCGTTCTCCAAAAAAGCTCTTTGACCTTCCAAATTTTGTTCAGGCCTAAAAACAAGGCACCAATACGTTCACATCACGTGTAGCCCTGTTTCAACCACTAAACCACCACTTCATCTCTCCGGTCTTCACAATGTCTTCCTGGTCATGACCCCTTCGAATGTTTGCGTGACACCATCTTTGACCCTTGGTATAATCCACATTGAAGGTCCCTGCCATCACCTCTGGAACATAGTAATGTGTCTCGAAGGCCAGGAAATTCGGTTTGTAGCAATACGCTCTCGTCTCTTCAGATTCATGACGAGGAATGCGATGTAGTTCATCTTTATTGAGGATCTTGGCGTTCTTCCCAGAAGGATTTACAGTCAATTTCATGTGCGCTCGGAGTCCTCGGATCCTGCAAGTTGCAACTGATGAGTCCTGCGTCTGAGAAAGCCTTCTGATTCGGAATGTTCCTCCAAGCCCAGAATGTGGCTTCAATGGCTTAACAGCCAAGACTACAGTCACGCAAATAGTATAAGAATGCAGCCCCTCTCTAGCCCCGCGGCGCCAGGCACAATGGAAGTTTCCAACGCCTCGGCTGTTCCGCAATACTCCCAGCTGGAAGTCAATCCAGAGTCTCTACCAGAAGTTGTCCCTCAAGCGGCCTATGATATCAAAGATGCCTCTGCGATTACTCCGCCTACTAGCACAGCTCCGAGATGGTTCTTGCGAAAAATCAATTGGTTGTGGATCGCTTTAGTGGTTGTGGTCTTGGCTGCGCTTGTAGGAGGTCTTGTTGGGGGCCTGCATAAACCGCCCCATTCACCACCCACTGGGTAAGAAGAGTCCTGAGACCTATATATGATATTACAATGTGGCTTCTTCGCTGATGTAACATTGTTACAAGTGGGCCAGATTCGTCTCCGACCATGTCAGGCACCGCAACCGTTTTGTCGAGCTACTCCTATCCCACAGCAATCTCGTGGGGCTATCCTCACTTGGAAGTATTTGCAGTTGGACCGGGTGATGCTTCCGTGTACCGGAAATATCGAGGTTTGGACTCTTCTGATCTGATTTGGAAACCAACAAACGGCTCGCTAGATTGGGTCGGAGGAACCTTGACATCTTTCGACAAATCTGTGGCAGCCGTTTCTCGAACAAAATACGTCATGGATATCTATGTTACAGGTGGTCAGTCGGATGGTACTTTTGGCATCTGGGAAAGGTCCCATGGGCAGGGTGCTTGCTGTTGGGCAAATTGGGGGTGGCTTGGCGGGGAGGCCATTACCGCGCCCGCAGTTGTTTCCAGGACAGCCAGCAAAATGGATGTCTTCGTCTTGAAGAACACTTTTGAACTCTATCAGATATCCTGGGATCCAACCACCTTTCAATCACCTTTTTGGGGTTCCTGGAGTCGCCTAGGAGGAAACTGGAGCGTATTTGCCCCGACAGTAGTCTCTTGGGATCAGAACAGAATGGACGTATTCGTCGTCGACTCAAATTCACACCATCTCTACCATACCTATTGGAACGGATCATGGCAACCTTCATACGGGTTTGAAAGCCTCGGAGGATACTGCACCTCAAGACCGACTGCAGTGTCTTGGGGCAGTGGCCGTCTTGACATTTTTGTACGAGGGGGAGATGCCGGGCTATGGCACCTCTCTTACAATGGTTCTTGGTCAACCTGGACCTCGATCAGTGGCAACACTTCCGTTCAAGCTGAGCCCGAAGCAATTTCTTGGGGCGCGAATCGCATAGACGTCTTTGCGTGGGGTACGGATAACTCGTTGCTGCACAAGAGTTTGGATGGCACAAGGGGCTTGTGGACGCCGAGCAACGGCTTCGAAGTTCTGGGAGATTCTCTGGCAGGCCCTCCGAAGGGAGTAAGCGATGCGGTTGGCAGCTTGCATGTTGTGAGCTTCTCGAGATTTGGAAGCGTGCAACATATTTCTTTCAACCAGACATTAGGAACTTGGAGCCCTGAAGGGAGTGTTGACAACTTAGGGACTCCCGTGGGTGGTGGAACTGAGGTTCTTAATGGGCCACAATCAACAACAACAGGATCCATAGTCACGATAGGACATGCAACTATATTTTGAACAAAAAATAAATCAACACACTCGTCGTTCCTCTCCATAGGTGAAGGCGCCAATGTCTCAGATCGCTTGCAGAGCCCTGCATGTGCTATAATCCAAGCGCCAGCTACTCGTTCTTCATCTCTGCAACCCGGTCTTCAACATGTTTCCCTCTTTTTGACGCCCAGGATGGCTTCGGATAGTACAGAAGCAATCTTTCCGTACCGAAACGCACCAGTCTCGATGCTCTCTGCGGATCATTTCTCGATCATCGCGACCTTTCTCGAAGACCAAGATATTCGAGCCGCGAGACGTGCTGATCGAGACTTTCTGGTCGAGAATTGTATTTCTTCTTGAGCCAATATCTGCTCAAGTCAATCAGATTTGCACCCCACAGAAAGCGTCTCAACATCCTCGAAAAAACCGCGCGCAATACTCTTCTCTCCCGCCATGTCAGGACTTTTGCGCTACCATGTCGGCATCTTTCAGCTGGAAGAAATTGCCAGTTTTGTGGCCCGGCAGTGATCTATTAACAAGAACCTCAGTCATGATTGAGATTCTTTTCCTGCCTTGTCAACCGCTGGTTTTGTCGATACCATAGCGAAGAGCGGGTCTGAACTTTGGGACACGTGATTGAAGTCATGGATGCCCTTCTGGCTGGGAGTGAGAATATGGACTTATTGTTGACCAGGGTGATGAATACGTTCTGCCTGACTATGGACTGAATCCTTTAGGGCCAAATAAGCGTGAAGCGGCGGGCTGGGATGCGGAGTTCTGGCTAGACACATCAACACCGTCCAAGCGGGGTTGAAGTAAGACAACAGATGTTGGTAAAAGTTGATAACCAAGGTCACTTGGGTCACCTTGGATCTGGGAATCCGAGTTCTACTCCATCAGCGCTTCCTCAACTAGAGACGGAAGAATTTACCGTACACGCAAAAGGCAATTGGTAACCAAGACCAAACAGGACCGAGGTAGGCATCGGAATCGGGATTGGGGTTCATAAGAGAATGGTGAAACTCTTTTGAAAATGAAGTTGACATGGATCTAGTCCTATATGAATAATATTCATGGAGAAGGCCGTCGACCTAATATCTACCAAATGCTGCTTTTGAATTTGAGATGGAAGCATCCTTCATTTCGGGGCACTATTTTCTGTTCATTTGGGGTAGGGACCCGACTGGTGTTACAGCCTGTGGAGATTGTCAGTTAAGTTGTGCTACCACTAAGCAAGGACACTCTCACCGTGGTCTCGGAATAACATCATTTGCCTTCACTCTCTCTATGCCCTGTTTCCACGTCTCATTTTCCGCGACATGTCTTGGCAGCGGAAGGAAGTTCAGATATGGCGCTGTGTAAAACATCTCCGTTTGAAAGGCTAGCTCAAAATCAGCCAGACTCAAGACCTTCGGATGACGGACTTACCAGTAAGCGCCTCTCCAGATAGCGGCTCTGAGTACAGAAACAGTATCGTATGCTTGAGCGTAGCAAGTGCATCATTCCTCGTTACCATCGCCGACAAATGAACGAATTTCTCCGCTCTCTTCTGCCTCAGAGTCTGGTACTGCCTTAAGGATTCCTCCAGAACTGAGAGTGTGGGCTTATTGTCGGAAGTATTGTGCAGAAGATCGAGGAGGCAGTTTGTGACAACGGCCGCGCTTTCGATTGCTTGATTCCCGCCTTGTCCGAGCTGAGATGTTCAGTGGCTTGTCATAAGTGAAGGGGAATTGGCTCACATTGGGCGTCATCTTATGGATCGCATCTCCGAGGCACACAATCCTGCCGAACGTCCACACTTCGTGGCTCGCCTCCTCCAACGGCAAAAAACTCAGGGTTCCCGTCTTTTCAATAATCTCTTTCAGCGTAACGTTTTCTGTTAGCTTGAAATCTCCGAACTCTTCGACTTTTTGATCCATGTGAGCTTTTGTGAAGCGGGGAATGGAAGAGCCTGAGTATTTGCGGTCCATTTTGGAGAAGAAGAACCATTGAGGAAGACCGCCTGCGTGGGCGTTGGTTACTGCGTTGGAACCTTGGCCGACGAAAAGAAGGGAGGAGTGGTCGATGTCTGTGGAGACGTGGCTATCTCCCGGAATGAGCTCGGGAATTTCGTCGGCGATGCCGAAGATGCAGCTATACTCTGCTGTGATGCCTGAGCGGTGATTAGTCTACTTCTCCTGGAAGATTTGAATGGACAAGGTCGTGAAAGAACAGAAAAGCTCCCAACACTGAAGGAGACCTGGATGACATAGTACTTCATCATCATTTCCACAGCCAGTACTCGCTCGAGCATTCATGCGACATATGCTTCCTAACAGTGACTTACTTGACTTATCCCTATCCATCAACCCTTTCGGTCCCATCTTCTCCGCAAACCTCTGCATCTCAACCCTCGTCCGACTATGAATACCATCCGCACCAATCACCAAATCCCCTCTAAACTCACTCCCATCCTGACACCTCACCACGACCCCATCCCTCTCATGCTTGATATCAACAACTTTCTTCTCCAGCAGAATCCTAGACTTGTCCTCCAACTGCTCATAAAGACTTCCCAAAAACATGCGCCTCTCACATATACTGACCTGATATCCCAACCTGTTCCTATTAGCCCACACCAACCAAAATTGAAGTTCGGGAAAATGAAGCGGAGACTCACTTTTCCTCCACCATCCTAGGCCACTCATTGCACGAGACTAATCTCCCATCGCTCCTCCTAACAAAAGTCCTGCTCATCTTGGTAACAAAGTCGTCCTTCATGTCCCCGAAAATACCAAGTTGATCCAGAATCCTCGCCCCATTCGGCATGATAACTATCGAAGCTCCAAGCTGTGGTGAGATATCATCACGCGCTTCCAGGAGAGTGTAGTTAATATGTGCTTTGGAGAACATGTGAGCTAGTGTCAAGCCCGCGACCGAGCCGCCCACTATGATGGCCGTGAAGGCGGAGGCGGATGGGGCTTGATTAGCCATTCTGGTGTTGTTTGAAGAATTGGGAAGGAAAGGTTTCAAAGGGAGGAAAGAATTGGAGTGAAGTCGAAGGAGGAAGGTGTTGGAGGGACAGGGTTTAATCCATGTCTGCCTCGGCACGTTCTGCCAAAGGGTCTCAAAGTTTTTGCTGGGGTTTCAGGGAAGTTATCCAGGGGAAGACTGGGGACAACTTGCTGCAGGCTTTGGTTTGGTAGGTGTGACGGGCTGGCTATTAGTGCTTATCGAAGTTCGACTGTCGTGAGTTGCCGATTCGTGCTGACAGGCGACTAGCGAGGCACCCCTCGATGTGGTGCTGCGCATCTCATAATCGAACCCCTGGTCAATGGCAATCATAGTGTCGCCATCGGTTCTGGTATGAAGATTCAGCCTTGAGTTTTCTTCTGCAGATGAGCTTAATCTCACCCCACCAGGTAGATGATCAGGTAGATGATCCCGTCAAGCTGAAGTGCCCAAGCATTTACTCCGCTCAAGTCGGCCCATGTACTCATTCCGTAGTCTCCGGGAGGGACATAGACTGGCTTTGATGAGCATCATTCCCAGTGAGGGCCGGAGATGGAAATACCCGTTCTACCATTCTTGCAAGCCGCGAAAGCAAAGGAAACCCGTGGCCCTATCTCTGGCGTCTTGCTGGCCACTGCTCCGTAGTCGAGAACATTGCCTATTTTCTTACTCCTCTTCGCTTCTCTCGTTGCAGCTGGTTGCGGAGGGTTGAGCTGTTACCCACGCTGGAATGAACGAGGTCCCGGATATTGAGAGAATACCGAGCCCCATTATGATAGACACGAAAGAGAATAAACAGGTGTCTGGAGCAACGACTATCTTCAGCCTTGGGCTACATTTATACGTTCAAGATATGAGGTGGCACGCTGAAGAGCGAAGTCTCGGGGAAGAAAGAGGAAAGAGAGCTTGGGCCAGAGATATACTGATTGTGAAACTCTTACAACATGGCAACAATGGCTTAAGGATGCCAATTGGCTGTGTACTAACATTGTTAACGTCACACTCGTGATTTGTCTGGGGGTGAAATCGGGGGCAGATATTATAGCCAAATCGTATTGCCCCACAGCAGATAGACTAGTCAAACTTCGAGAGGAGTTCCTCCGAATCTAGATCGATTCCGTCTCGAATACAACGAATACGCATACGGTAGACTGATTTCTCGGGCAGCTGCCCGACGGAAAGAACAAGAATGGAGAATATTGAAACCAAGGACCAACCATCAGACTTCTGATCACTTCAAGGTATGCAAGATTGCAAGAGAAAAACAGCTGAGCCATTTCTCGGATTCCCCCGAGCAAAAATAGAGCAAGAATGTCCAAAAAAAAAAAGAGGGGGGTAATAGGAAGGGTCGCTTCACAACCCAATCCAGTAAATACCTATGAGATCCAAGCCAGATTCGTTACGAACTGCTCTGGTGTTCGGAAGGGGCTTCCCTTGCCCGACGGAGCTTGATGCTCATGCCGTGCCCCACGATGTACCACACCCTCTCATGACATTTGATCCCACGCGCTTCTGCTTCTGAGAAGTAAAGGAGGATGGCATCCAGCTGAGGCGATGGTGGTGGATGTCTGAAATGCTGCGGAACCATCTTGCTGTAGATTATCGACCATCAAAGTCGAATCACGAAAGACGGAGAAGAATGTGTCGAAACATAGCAGCCACGGCATGGTTATATTTCGACTCTATCGTGACGTTGCCAAGACTAGGTTCCCTCCGTTCCCTCCGATTTGGAAAGGAGGTTGGATGTCACGTGCTTTGTAGCCAAGCCTTTTTTGGACCCACCCGATGTTCCCTCTCCATCGCGAACCAGTCGCGTGAATTTCTGCGCTCACCAACCACTTCCCAGCCTCTCCAATCTCTACTTCACCACCCCGATCCACGAGCAATTGTTGCGCTCGCTTTCGGGATCACCCTACGCCAAGTCTAGATATTTTCTACCCCTCTCCTTCAACTTTGGGCGCTCTATTTCAACTGCGAATCCTCTCGCGCCAGCCTCCAACATTAAACAAATCTCACTTTACCCTAGACAATGCCTCCACGTAAGTAACCACCGTCGCAAAACCCCTTCAAACAACAGTGGCACTACGTCGCTGAAGCTCTGCCAAGTCAATATGATGTCTGGCTTAGCTTCGATGTTCGGCATTGGCTCATCTCAAGCAGAAATCAGCGACGACGAAGCCTCCGACGTGAGCGAGATCGAGGCAGCCCCAACCCCAGCCCCAGCCCCCGCGACGATCAAGCAAGCGAAGGAGGTGAAGGAGAAGCCGACAGAGAAGGCGAAGCCGAAGGTTGTGGAGAAGGAGGAGGAGAGCCTGATGGTGGAATCCGACAAAGATGAAGATGAAGACGATGAAGACGATGAAGTTGGCCCGGATGAGTGCGCAACTCCTATCTTACGCGCCAATATTTGCTGACAAGCTTCTGTGCAGATACGTCGTTGAATCTATTAGAGGCCATCTCGTTGACGAGGGTGTCAGCATTCTCGAACTCCACTTGATCGCGCGATTCTAACATCTACACAGACCGGCGAGTTGAGATTTGAGGTTAAATGGGAGGGCTATGACAAAGCATCAGAGCGCACATGGGAGCCGGAAGAGAACTTGTTGTTACCATTCCCTTCTAAACTGTATTGCATAACTAATTTTGTCTTCCAGAGAAACCGCGTCAAAAATCCTAAACGAATACCTCTCAAAGGTTGGTGGCAAAGAGGCGATTTTTGCAGCATGGCAAGAGAAGAAGGAAACCGCAAAGAAAGGCAAGAAGCGTAGCCGAGCCAGCACGGGAGCCGAAGCACCGAACGGTACAAAGAGAGGCAAGAAGAACGGCCACCCAAAAGACGGGTCGCCGCCACTCAGCGCGTCGAAGGCTGAGTGGAAGCCACCGACTGGGAGCTGGGAAGAGCACGTTACGGGCATTGATGCTTGCGAGGGGAACGACAATAATGTTGTGGTATATTTGACGTGGAGGGGTGGATACAAGACTCAGCATCCACTTGCTCAAGTCTACAAGCGGTGCCCGCAGAAGATGCTGAAGTTTTATGAATCCCACCTGTTTGTATCCCCTCCCTTTTCATATAGACCCCGCTAACAAACTCCCCAGGGTCTTCAAAAAGAACGACGACATGGGCGAAGCCGAGTAAGAGACACAACGCCCCCATCAACACCACGACGACGATGGAACCTACTCCGGCATTCAATCCTCATCATATGCTTCGCCAGAGCGTTACAATTCCAGATGCTTTATAGCACATTTCTCGCTTCTTTCCTTTTCCTCTGATTAACCGTCTCTCTTGTAAGCTTGGCGAAATGGCTCCATGGCGCTGAACGGGGGGGGCTCTGGATACGCCGTGTTGCTCGATCGAGCTCACTACATCTGTAATTTACCACGCATGCAAATCAAATCAAAGAGAAGAGAAGAATCTGTCAAAGCTCGCAAGCCCCAATCGTGCACGTGACCCCCCTGTCTCCCTATTTCCGCTGTGCCTGCTTCAGCTTCGTATTCGATGAAGAATGGTTTAGGGTCTGATTTTTTCTTTTCCTGTGTGGGGGTAATTGTGCATGCCTTCATGTCAGCAATTCCTAGAAAGTGTGAGAGGGAGTGTGTCAATATTTCTCTTCACGTTGAAAAGGGGCCAATTTTCGGACCTCACATGTGTAATCTAGCTAGCACGTAACGCAAAAGCTAAGTTTGTATTCAGTAACCCAGAAACTCTGATTTTTGCTGCCTGCCTAGAAGAAAAGCTACGAACGCAGGTAGCAACGAAGAACCTAATGCACAAAGCGTGGTGAAAACCGTCTGCCTGTCTGTCTGCAGACCGTCGAAAGACATCCATTGTCTGCTCGAAAAAAACGCTTGGATTCTTTTTGATACAACCGACAACCACGAAACCTCGCAAATGCATGACGACGACTGCTCTCCCGCTCGCTCACACCAGCAAAAGAAAGAAGAAAAAACACCACCCCCGAGCACGCGGCACGTCTCCAACGCTCTGTATATCACCCACTGTAAATCACCGATATCTATCCTCAACACGCTCTAGTCCCAGTTTCCATTGCCATTGCTGCCAATGGCGCCCTTACCGCCACCGAATGAGCGCTCGCCACCATTCGCGTTGGCGCCTCCATCCTTGACAGCCTTTAAGATCAAGTCCTTGGCTTTCTCGACCCCCTGAGTGCTGCCGACGATCTCGATGGCTTCGCCTGCTGCTTGGTCACGAGGAACGGTGATCTTGCAGCCAGTGGCCTTTCGAATGCTGTTAACCTTGCTGCCGCCTTGCCCGATGACATAGCGGTAAGTGCGAGGATCAGGGAGGACCAGATATCCGGTTGTGGTGTTCTTGAGAGCTTGTTCGATGGCTGCGGCGAGTTGGGCTCTGGCTTTGGTGAGGTTGTCAGGGGGACCACGAAGAACCCAGGGGATGTCTCCTTCCAGGTTGGACTTGGATAGGTCGATGATATTGAATGTGAATGCATCAGCTGCATCATCTTCATCGTCGGTGATCAAAGGGAGGGGACCGCCGTTGGATCGAGGAGTCGGTGCCACAGGCTTGGGAGGCACCTTGTTTCCGGCGTGATCAACTGTGACTTGATGATCATTGCGGAGTCTGCGGAAGAACTGGCCGTTGTCGGCGACAGTGTGATGGACCTTTCTGGGTACTTGAATTGTCTCGCCTTCCTGGTCCTTAACAAGGTCAAGAATGTGATTCTTAGCCTTCTCAACATCCGATGGCAGACCAACAATCTTGACGCCAGTCTGGCCGTTGCCTTGTCTGGGAATGTCAATGGAGACCTTGAACCTGGACTCAAGTTCTTTCTTTGTCTCTCCTCCCCGGCCAATGAGTGATCGATGCTTGTCAGTTGGGACATCGATGGTTTCGGTGGTTTGACTCTCCCGCTCGAGAACAATTTGATTCATCCTAGCGATGATCTTATCGACGACATCTGCCTTGCCTTCAATCTTGATAGCATTGCCATCAGCTTCAGCCTTGGGAAATTGAATTGTTCTGGCAAGTTCACGTCGATCGTCAGATCCGCCGGCCTGGACGACAATATCGCGAAGTGCAGAACCTGAAAAGTTAGCGTTATATCCATGTAGGGAAGAGCAAATGACCAACCTCCTGCACCAATTAATGCCCTGTGGTGTTTCTTGTCCACCTCCAGGGTCTTTGTAACTGTCTGATCGAAGACGTCTCTCTTCTCCTCGATCATCTTTTTGGCCTGAGCAACTTGAGCCTTTGCGCCCTTGATCTGAATCTCAACCCGGGCAGAAGGGTCCTTGGCGTCTCTGGCGTTCGGAATATCGATTCTGGCGCCGGTCACCTGTCGAATCTCGTCCATACCGCTTCCACTCTTTCCAATCAACGATGGTATTTGACCTGCTTGAACAGCAACGGCGGCGGTGTAGGAGTTGTCCTTGTAGTATTGGAGAAGTGACAGAATCTCGTCTCGTGCCTCATCAGCCCCCTTCTTGGGGCCTTTAACGATGACCTCGTCAGGCTCCTGCTCACGACGCGGGGCTCTACGACCAGCCTCGCTCGCAGCATCGGCATTCGACTGATCATCTCTGGCCTGTCTCGCTGATCGAGGGAAATGGATCTGGACCTTGTATCGCGTTTGGAGCTTGTTGATTTGAGCTCCTTGAGCACCAATAAGCTCACGGTGGTACTTTGGATCAACCTTCAAAACGTAGGTTGCCTCATCAGCCCATTGCTTCCCGAGAGAGGTGATATGGCTCTTGGCAGCCTCTGCTTTCGCCTTAGGAC
>Ga0307515_10016833_pt1 | contig 13364 bp, 1 predicted proteins | sample 17_EM_MG_FD_194513 | JGI IMG/M metagenome (GOLD analysis project Ga0307515, IMG submission 194513) | Populus trichocarpa ectomycorrhiza microbial communities from riparian zone in the Pacific Northwest, United States - 17_EM | ecosystem: Host-associated > Plants > Roots > Unclassified | place...
ATTAGTTATAACTTCGTCCTTATAAGTAGTATTTACTAGATACTAGACTAGAACTAAATAATAATTAAGATTTATAGGTAGGCTTAGTTAGGGAGATCGGTTACTTATACTAGTTATTAATATATATATTTAGGGTAGCAGAATAAAGTAGTAACTTAAGATATAAGCGTTACTTCTATATTTAAAACAAAGGCTATATTTAATATATTATTTATATTTAATAAATCCTTTTAGGGCGTAAGAGAGGGTTTTAGTGTTAATATTTATAGCGTCTAGGTCCTTATAGGTTGTTATTAGCAAATTATATATACCTTTTAATAGTATTAATAGGCTTTTAATAGCTTCTGTTAGGGCTGCTAGGATCTCTAAAAGACACTTATACTTGGCTTTCTATTAGGAGCCTATTAGGAGGCCGCCTAAACTATACGGACTATTAAAACCTTTAGGACCATTAGGACCTCTAGGGCTATTAAGACTATTAGGACCATTAAGACCATTAAAACCTTTAGGACTATTAGAATCATTAGGACCTCTAGGACTATTAGGACCATTAGGACTATTAGGACAATTAGGACAATTAGGACAATTAGGACCATTAGGACTATTAGGACAATTAGGACAATTAGGACTATTAGGACAATTAGAACAATTAGGATAATTAAGACAATAATTAAAATAATAAAATTCTAGATTTTAAAATAAGGTATATTAACACTCTAAGATTTATAGCAATTAAAATATAAAAATTAGTTAAATTTTAAGCGCTATTTTATATATATAATGCTTTAAGCTATCTAAATAATCTAAATCGATCCTTTCTACCTACTATTTATGTCTGTGTTTACTCGGGCGTTAAGCAATTAATTAAGGAGATAAGGGGTAAGGCTCTTATAGAGGCTCTAAACCGTTAATTAGTGGTGTTCCTAATAATCTGCTAGCTATATACTAATTTCCTAACTAGGTCTAGTACCTACCTACCTACCTACCTACCTGCCTACCTACCTACCTGCCTACCTACCTACCTGCCTACCTACCTACCTGCCTACCTACCTACCTGCCTACCTACCTACCTGCCTACCTACCTACCTGCCTATATTAGCGTCTGGTTTAATTTGGGGGAGGGGTCGGCCTAATTAAAGGCTTAATTATATTAAACGGTGGTCGTTTAAGGTACCTCCCTAGGAGGCCTTAATTTAATTCAGTGACGGGCCGATATTAAAGCTTTGGTTTAATTTAATCGATTAATTAATTAAATAGTTCATAGTGTTTACTGGCTAGTTGTTTAAACGGTTGACGTCTAGTTTTAGCAACAGTTATCTAGTTCTAGCGACGGTTCTCTACTAGCCTAGGTAGGGAGGATATAAAGAAAAAAGGATAAGAAATAAGGTGGCTATATAGGGGTATACTTAGTAAGGTATATATAGGCTATTAGGAATATAGCGGGGACCTAATAGCACTGTGTGTTACGTATATAAGGAGGTATCGCTTAGGGAGGGTGTTACTTAGGGGGGGTTACTTAGGGGGGGGGGTTACTTAAGGGGTGTCGCTTGGGGGGGAGTTCCTATAAAGTAGGTTCCTATTAGGAGCGCATTAGAAGCCTATTAGAATAATTAAAATAATTAGGAAAATTAAAATCCTGCTAGGAGGCCTTTAGGATCTTAGAACCCCAATAAAATGCTAATATTAGGCGGCTTAAAGGTAGAGTTTTAAGGCGTATATTATAGGATAAGACGTAATAAGTCGTTATATAAGCTATTAATAATATTAGCGTAGGTAGTAACAGTATTAAGTAATCTAACTTCTATAATAAATGCTTTTAACTTAGGGTTTAAATATTCTATTAGGCGATTAATTAAGGCAGATTTATTCTATCTAGTTTCTTTAGTATAGCGGTAGAACTTAGCGAAGTATAATAGGAAGTTCTTAGAGCCTTATATTATTATATTTAGTTTTATTTATACTATAATAATTTAGTTAGTTTTGCTATAAAATACTTTTAGTATAGTAACTAGTTATTAGCGACTTAGTTAATTAAGGCATAAGTATAGTAGGAGGGACGCGTAAGCCTATATAATTAGTAGTCTATAAACAAGGATCTAAAGCTAGAGAAAGGAAAGGAGAAAAAGAGCGGCGCTAGTCAAAGTAGGGTTCTTTTATGCGGTCCTCTAGTTATATAATTAAAAAGTTCTACTAAGTTTTGCTAACTAAGTTCTACTATTTTCTACCAGTGCCGTAACATTACCCCCCCCTTTAGTAAAGCCTGCCCTTAGGCTTTATATATCCGTATTATACCTATAGGGCGTTCTTATTCTTATATTCTTCCAGTAGCTTATTATCTTTACTATACTAGCACTCTATCTACTTATTTAGGTACTTTAGGGGTCCTAGTTTATTAGGGTAACGGCTATAGAATTTTTAAAGCTTATAGGGACTGCTAATAAAGTTCCATATAGGGTATTAGGTAGGATCTTAGTTGTAGCCTTTCTAACTAACGCGGTACTTTAGCGTTTTCCTTACTAGTTTATAGGCTAGTATTTCTTTAATTTCCTATTTATTATTGCCATTAACTTAAATCGGTAGGGGAGGTTTATTCTTTTATCTAGGTAATAGGTTGTTTATAACTTTCTATAGCTTATCTAGTGAGAAAATAGGATAAACTTTAATTAAATCTGGGAGCTTTACTTTATATAAGTTGCCTATTTTCTTAAGAACCCTATATGGTCCTACTATTTAATAGTCTAGCTTACGGCTAGGCCGTTCTGTCTTTTAGTTCTTTATTATAACCTAGACTATATTACCTACGGTAAAGTTAGGCTTACATCTATACTTATTCACCTACTATTCTATTAATTTTTAGGCCTTTTTTAGATTTATATAGGCTACTATCTAGGCTCCCTCTAAGCGCTTAGTATACTGCTAGGCTTTTGTATAAAACAGTTTCTTATATATAGTCCGTAGTCCTTCTAGCCTATCCTAGTTAAAGCTTATTTAATATCACGGCACTAACCTAATACGTTATTATAACTTAGTGTTGTTATAACACAAGCACGGACCTAACCCCCAAGCAACGTGTATATATACCACCTTACCTCCTATATAGATCCTTATATGATATCGTTTATTAATAATATACAGTCACCTCGTACCTCGTACCTTGACAGTCGGCATATACTGTGACATTTAAGGTAAGTACCTTATTTTTAGTTCAATAGGGGCGAATCTAGTAGAGTTATAGGGTAGGGTAGCTTAGGTATAGTCTATTAGGGGTAGCAGTTTAGCCTAATTATCCTAGAAGTAGTTAATAAAAGGCTAAAGTCTCTAATCTAAATATTAATTTACAATCTCTGTCTGGCCGTCTATTTAGGGGTAGTATACTATAGAGAGCTTTAGCCTAATACCTAGGATTTAGGTAAACTCGTTCCAGAAGGCTAATATAAATTACGGCCTATAATTAGATATAATAGTATCTAGTAGTCCGTAAATGCGGTCGACGTAATAAATATATAGTTAGGCCGCTTCTTTAGCTTTAATATTCTTATAGTAGGGAATTAAGAACGGGCGCTTGCTAAAGCGGTTAACTAGAATTATAACCATATTATATCTGTTACAGTTTATAGGTAGCTTATAGAAGTCTATAGAGATATACTACTAGGGGCGGTTAGGTATTAGGAGAGGGTTTAATAGTCCTAGGGTTTTATCTTATAGAATTATAGACTTACGGCAGTTATTATAGTTCTATATATAACGGTTAATATCTATAACTATTTTAGGCTAGTAGTAACGTTTACTAATAATCTTACGGGTCTTATTTTTTCTAGGGTAGGCCGCAAAAACCTAGGTATATGCTTTAGCAATAAACCAAGTCCGTAGGTTCTGTTCCTCTGCTACTACTAGCTATTCGCGGTACTTAAGCAGTCTATTTTTAAGGGACCAAAGGCTAGTAATGTCCTTTGCCTTTTCACAGTACTCCTATAGAGAAGGGGTTATACGGTTTACCTACAGCGGTTTATTAATAAGGTTAGGTTCCATAGGGTTAATAGGATATATCTTAGCGTCTAAAGAGTCTATACTTAGTTCTGCCTATATCTAGGGGTTAAGGTACTTTAGTTATAGTAACGCCTAGGTCTATAATAAGATCTTCGCGGCTATCTAGTTATTTATATCCTATTTACGCCTTATAAAAGCATCCATATAGTTAGTAATGCCTATCTTATATATAATTAGGAAGTTAAATTAAGATAGGGTGTCCGCTTAGCGTGCCTATTAGGCTATAAGGGCCTTTAATATTATAAAATATTCTAAGGCCTTATAATTGGAAACTACCTAAATAGACTTAGGGGTACCTTCTAGTTAAGCTCGCCAGTACTAAAAGCTAGAGATAATATCCAGCATTTTTATTATCGTAAATTGGGTAGTTTAGCTTAGCATCTACTATAGTCTTTAAATAGTAAGTACGGAGGACGGAGCAGAAAGAGATTTCTCCTTCCTATTTGGGAAAAGCGTGGTTTAGTGCCAAGACCACACCCAAAATTTTGACTTCGAGCTTCTATACCCACTTTTGAATAGAATCTACTCACTTAATCGCTTGCAATGTCCTCTGTATACCTTCTACTATTTTCCCCTACTGTTCTTTAAGCCTAAAATGCCTTACTATGGCCTTGTAACGAGGGCGCAGGCCGTAGTAATAAAGGCTTTAGGTATACCCCTAAAACTAATTACTTAAGTTACTGGGATTAGCGGCAAGCACATCGGTAACCTATTAAAAAAGGCAGTAGAGAATGGCTAGCGTGCAGATTGGGTCCTCCTTAATGACCACCTTAGGGATAAGCCCCGCGTAGGGCGTACTAAAAAGATTACCCCTAATATTAAGCAGAGAGTTGTTAACGCCGTTATATACGATTATTACGGGCGTAAAAAAAACAGCCAGAAATTTGCTTAAGAAATAGGAATCTCTGCAGCGTCTGTTTAAATTATACTTAAAAAGCACAGCTTCCGTAAGACAAAGCTAATAAGGAAGCCTAGATTAACTATAGCTATAAAGAACAAATAATACAGATTTGTATTAGCCTACCGCCACTAGACCTTGGAAGATTAGAAGGCTGTAATTTAGTTAGATAAGACGAGTATCGTTTTAGGTTACCGCCGAGGGGGCTACCAAGTATAGCGACGATCCTACAAGGCCTACGTACGCAGCTGCGTACGAGAGCGGTGGAAGGGGTACTCCAAGTTTATGTTCTGGGGTTGCTTTATATACGACTTTAAAGGCCCTTATTATATTTAGAAGCCCCAAACAAAAAAGGAATTTAATAAGTTAAAATCTATTATTAAGATCTGGAACGAAGCTCTAGAGCTAGAGGTGTGTAAGGCCTGGGAGAAGAAATAAGCCTATAAAAGAGATCTATATAAACTACGTTATAGGAGGCGTATAGGCGGAGCACCTACTAAATAGAAGTTCATAGTAGTATATAGAGCTTTTACCTAATTAGATAGAGGTAGAATTAACTAGTAGCGATATTTAACGAATATCTTACTGCTAAAACTTCTGCCTTTTACCTAGAGCCTCGCATGCTTAAATCCTAATATAATTATATAGGAAGATAAAGCTACTTCTTATATTGCAAAGATTTACTAAACCTACTTTAACATCTGCGAGATTTAACGTCTTCTTTAGCTAGGTAATTCGCCTAATCTAAATATAATTAAGCCCTATTGGAGCTACCTAAAACGGACTACTACAAAAAGAGGCTTACTTACCTCTTATGTAGCTGCAGAGAAGGCTTAGCTTAGAGCTTAGCAAGATCTTAAGCAGTAGCGAATTTAGTAGTAGATTAAGAGGATCCCTTACTATATTAAGAAGGTTATAGAACTTAAAGGAGGTAACGATTATAGAAAGGGAGCAGAGGAAAAGCAGCGAAGCCGAAAGCAGCTCTATAAGGAAGCTAATTATAAGCTCTCTATGATTGCTAAGGTGCTTAAAACTGGTTACTAGATACTATATAATTGCTATAGCTTACCTAACGCCTATCTATAATTCTTCCTTCCTAAGCAGAGCTGTAAGAAAATTGAGGAGATTACTAAGGAAGAGTGGCAAAAATTAATTAATTTAGTTGTTCTAAATTAACGTCAAAACACCTAAGGCCCTGGCTTAATTATAAATTAACAGCTCTATAGCTAAGGACCCCAAAGGAACGATCGCAATTAGGTGGTAGAACGGGTAGAGAGCTAGGTAGAAAGCTAGGTAGAAAGCTAGGCAGAAAGCTAAAGGTAGCAGAGGCAATTAAGGCCTTAAAAACCTCGAAAGCCTACAGAATATAAGGTGCGGTGGAATGAGACCAATTAGGTAAACTTTAGATACTAAAACACCACGTTCTGGAAGCTATATAGATGATATACTAGTATTAAAAGCTTCAATCGAGTTGATTGAGTAGATTTTGGTGGGGTCTTGGCGCTCAAAACCACGCTTTTCCTAAATAGGAAGGAGAAATCTCTTTCTGCTCCGTCCTCCGTAATAGGGTGCCATTCTCTATCTATCTACTTTTGGGAGTAGACGCCAACTATAACATTATCTAAGGTATTAGTTTCTAGCATTAAGGGCTATTTGGGGTTAAAGTAGGCGAGTAAGAAAGCGAGGACTAGTCGTTTCTTAAGCTTATTAAAAGCCTACCGATATATGGTATTAAAGTAGAAGGGCTAGTTTTTTTTAGGTAAGGCGGTTAAGAGGCCTAGTAATCTTGCTATAGTCTTTAATAAAGCGTTAATAAAAGTTATAGAAACCTGGGAACGATTATACACCCCTTACGGTCTATAGGGGTGTCTACTAGGTAATTACGGCCGTTTTCTCTAAGTTGGTTTCAATTTTATTTATACCAATAATAAACCCTAGGTACTTTATACGCTTAATACTAAACTCCAACTTCTTAATATTGGCCTAAAGGCCAGCCTCGCGGAGCTATTAGAGGACTTTATAGACGTACTCCTTGTATTTTAGCTTATTCTTAAAGTAGATTATAATATTATCTAGGTAGGCCGTATAAAAGTTATTAAGGTAGTTAAAGAGTACATTATTTATATACCGCTAGTACGTAGCCGGTCCGTTAGTTAGCCTAAAAGGTAGTACCTTATATTTATACGTTCTATAACGGGTTTAAAATATAATAAGATTCTCTAAGCTAGGGTTTATTCTAATTTAGTAGAAGGCTTAGCGGATATTAAGCTTTAGAAAGACCTTAGCTCTACTTATTTAGGCTAGTATCTTATTAAGTAGGGCAGTAAATAGCGGTCCTTGCGGGTTATATTATTTAGTTTATAGTAATTAATATAGAAACGGAGTCCTCTATTTAACTTTTTAGTAAAGAGGATAGGCGAGTTAAAAGGGGCTTAGCTAGGCTTAATAAAACCCTTATTTAGGTTATTAATAAGGTACTACTTTATAGCCTATAGTTTAGCAGCAGATTGCTAGTAAAGGGGGCTAAAGCTAAGGGTATTTTCTTTATCTAGCTTAATTTTAATCTTATAGTTGTATAGTTAGTAAGGCGGGAGCTTATTAGACGCTGCCTTAGAGAATATATCCTTAAACTTCTAGAATTAATAGGGTAGTTTCTATTCTACTAGCTCCTTGTCTATAAGCTCGCCTTCCTATCTACTAAGTTTGCTTTCCTTTTCCTTAAGTATTTAGTTAATTTTGTATAAGCTAGTCGTAAAAGTAATAGTATTAGGCTAGACTAAGTTCCAGTAGAATCCTACAGCACTAATATAGTAGATATTAACTGGTGGGAGGTCTATAGGTTTTCTTATAGCTGTTTTCTGGACCGTATTTTATGGTCTAGGGGTTATAATATTTTTTTAGCTCCTATTCTATCTTCTATAGGTGATCTCTCCAATCTATTAGTTTAGTATAATATCTAATATCCTTTATTATTCTTTATAGCTATATAGGGCCTAAGCTCTCTATAGGGGGCTTTTCTAGGTCACTATTAACTTCCTAGGTCTTTAATACGGGTGGCGTAATATAGGTAGTCTGGGGGCGACGTAGTATATAGCTCTATTATAAATTAAGCTATATATCTTTCTTAAAGGCCTATTCCCTACGCATAGCATTGGCCTAGTAAATAGTATTAATCTAGGGCCGTATAAGGTTTTCTATTATAATGCTGATTTCTTTTATAAAGGAAGGGGTTAAGGGTAGAGTTTTAGGCTAGATAAGCCATTTACTTTATATATTAGGCTATAAGCCTAAATAGGCTAGCCATTTTTACTTTAAGATTATATTATAGCTACCTAGGTCCGTAATAAGAAAGGGGACGTTATATTACCTTTGTCTGTTAATATAGAGGTAAATCTATAAGATAGTTATAATAGGTAGCCCTATCTGCCCATTATACCCGCGGATAAAAATTAGTTTAGGTAGTTCTTTAATAGGTATATTTAGAAAGTTAGCTAGCTTTATAGTATACTAGGTGTCTATTAAGGTAAAGGCATTTACTCTAAAGTTAGCTAAAGTAGAGGTTAAAACTTAGTATCTATTATGGAATAAAGTATAAGGGATAGTATAGCTTTTTCTACTAACTAGCTAACCTAGATTAATATCTAATATATTAATCCCTTTTAACCCTAAAGAGGAGTCTTCCTCTAAGGTTCCTCTTTTTCTAACTCTACGCTATCCTCCTAAATTAATAAAACCTTATCCACTTTTATATTTATTAGGTAGTCCTTTATATAGTAGCCCTTTTAACTATAAAAGAAGTAAGCGCCTATATATAGGGATTGCTGTATATAAGCTAAGCATTTGCTAGACCTATAGTAGGACTAGCCATATAGCTAGCTACTAAATTGGCGGCTAGCTATATAGGTAGTGCTATAGGAGTTACTAATCGTGCTAGGGCATTATAGGCCGTTCTTATATTGCTTATAGTCTAATTTAAAGGGTTTTTAGCTTTATACTATTTAGCACGTGCCTTAATTTAATAAAGGCCTTAGTTAATAGCCAAGTACTAATTTATAAATTTCTTTAGCGTTTATACAGTAGTAAAAACTAGCAGTATAGCTCGCTATAAGTCTAGGGTAAGCTTATTAAATAGGTCTAGCATTAGATCTTTTTAGGGAATTTAGGCCTAGCTGGCTAGGTATAAAAAGCGGGTCTAAAAGGCTAAGAAGGTCTCTATTGTTTTTATATTTAGGCTTTTATAATTAAGCTAGGTATTTTATACTTTAAAGGGGTCCTTATAAATAGAAGATAGGTAGATAATTATCTTTTTTCTAGAGAGGAAGGGATCTGCTAAGTCCTAGGTATATCTATATATCTCCGCTAGTACGGCTAAAAATGTAGGCTATTTTAGCTTAAGTAGTAGGGAAGTAGTCCGTATTAACTTAAAGCTTATCCTATAATTATAGCTTCTAATTATTAAATATAGGGTTAGTTCTATCTATAAGTAATAGGGGGTCCGCGATCTTTACAGACTATAATAATACTAATATTATATATTAGGCTAGAGCCTTAAGGACTATAGTAAGTCTTTAGATATCTAATAACTCCTTACTAGGCATAGGGGGTTCTCTAGCTTTAAGCAGCTCTTAAAGTTATTTAATTTTAGTATTAGCTGCTATAAACTCTACCTAGGAGTTTAAGTTAGTTACTAATTTACTATTAGAGGTATTTAAGGGTCCTATAGCTTCTTTGCCGGCTGCTATATTTCTTAGCATAATAGTATAGTTAATAGGGTAACTTTTAATAGGATTCTGTAGGGGTTCTAGTCTATACGTATTCTATAAGTCTTATTATTCTTTTCTATTCTTCTAGTTTTGTTCTATTCTTTAAGTTCTAGTAATATTTTTTAGGTCTAATTTTATATTCTATTTTAGTTCGTAGTCTATAAATATATTTAAGCTCCTTAGGAAAAAAGGGTAGTTAAGCTTTAGATAATGTTAGCGACTTAGTTAATTAAGGTATAAGCATAGTAGGAGGGACACGCAAGCCTATATAATTGGTAGTCTATAAACAAGGATCTAAAGCTAGAGAAAGGAAAGGAGAAGAAGAGCGGCGCTGGTCGAAGTAAGGTTCTTTTATACGGTCCTCTAGTTACGTAATTACAAAGTTCTACCGTTTTCTACCAATGCCGTAACACTAGTTCTTTTATAGTATTTAGTTAAAATAGGTAGATTATTTCTATAGCGTCTCCTTTTAAGCGACTTATAGTATAATATAGCTAACTTTTAGAAGCAACGTAGCGATTAATATTGTCATTTAGTTTATTCTTAAGTTAGTTATATAAAAAAGGAGTATAGTTTACTCCTTTTACCTAAATAGGCGGGAGGATTAGGGATATATTTAGTTAGCTTCTTTATAGGGGTGCTAATTGGCAAATTTAGGGTTAAGAAGCTAGTTTTAGACACGTTTCTTCTATTTAGTACCTTTAGGTTAACACTAGTAGGAATAGGTGGGGGCGACGGTATAGTAGATAGTAGGTTATAATAGATTTCTTTAATTTCTTTTCTTAAATATCTAAATATCTCCTAATATTATGCCTTTTAGTAAGTAAAGGCGTCTATAAAGGCATTTTATAGGCTCTTTATTTGTTTGGTAAATATATTATATAAGTTAGTTATAGATATAGGGGCTTCTAGGTTATTCTATATACTAGGTAAAATAGGGTAGTAAAAGGTAAAGGTTTAACGTAATATAGTATTATGGAATAAGTATAAGCGGCAATAATATATAATAAAGTAGATACTACTAAGCTATATATATAAACTATATAATAAAGTTAAAATATTATATAAGGTAAGAAGGTAAGAAACAGGGAGAAAGAGTATATATTGTTAACTTAGTTGCTTAGTTAATATATATATAGAGCAAAATAGGATTTAGGTAGTAGTCTAGCAGAAATTAGTAGAATTTAGTAAAACTTAGTATAATATAGCAGAATACGGCAGAATACCGTTAAATTGCTATAGGTTGCGGAAAATTACAGTCTCGTGGTTAGTCTTTAATTACTAAATTAGTAGAAATAAGTAGGCGTATATAAGGTATTACGGGGGTATTCTATAGTATTAAGGCGAATTATAAATATAAGCTAAGAATATTATTATCGCTATATTAAGTTAAAAAAAATAAGTAGTATAGTTAAGTAAAGAATAAAAATAGTAATAAATATTTATATAGACCTTATTAAATTAATAAAAGGGTACTATAATGCTAAGAGATATAAGGGACTAGATCTTAAGAAGGGGGATAAAGTATAGCTACTATATAAAAAATTTAAAAGCTAATAACTCAGTAAAAAATTTAATTACGTTAGACTAGGACCTTTTAAAATTATATAAAGGATTTTACTAATTATATTTATATTAGACCTACTAGCTAAAATAAAGATCTACCCTATATAGCATATTATAATATTAGAGCTAGCATACAGGAATATTAAGTTACTAGTTTATAACGTAGATATATATAGCGGGCAAAAAGAAAATTAATAGTAAGTTTTAAAGATTATTGGTTATAAGGTTAATAATAATAAAATATAGTATAAATTTAAGTAGATAGGCTATAATAAGACTACCTAGGAACTATTATAGAACCTAAAAAACGCTATAAAAAAGGTAGAGAAGTATTAGAAGAAATTAGATTAAGTAATGTTAATTTTTTTTAAAAAAATTACTAGAGAATAAGTTACCTAAAAGAGACCGAAGAGAAGTAGCTACTAAGCTACTTAGAGTTATTTCCCTCTCTATTAGAGCAGAACCCTTTTTTATAGCCTTTTTTAATTTATATAGGCCTTGCTTAGTATAACGGAGCTCCTTTAAATAAACCTTTTTATAATTATTCTTAAGACGGAATAGTTAAGCGTAAGTAGCTAGTTAAGTATTAAGTATTTAAAACTCTTTAGTATAAAGACATTAGAACTTAGCTAGAGTATAATCTTACTTATTATATAAACGCTTAAGGTTACTATAGACTATAGAGAGTTATATTAGCAAAATATTTGTACCTCCTAATAGTACTAACAGCTTCTAATAGCTCCTATTAGGGCTGTTAAGAGCTCTAAAAAACACTTATACTTAGTATCCTGTTAGGAACCTATTAGGAGGTCGCCTAGACCTCTAGGATTATTAGGACCTTTAAGACCTCTAGGACCTCTAGGACTATTAAGATAATAATAAAATTTAAAAATTTAAAAATAAGGTATATTAACACTCCAGTATTTATAGCTAGTTAAAAAATATATAATTAATTTAATTATATATAATCTAAATAATCTAAATAAATCTTTTTTACCTACCGCCTGTGTCTGTTATAGGAACTTTACAATTGCTTGGGCGTTAGGCAATTAACTAAGGAGCCTCTTGCGGAGGCCCTAAATTGTTAATTAGCGGTATTCCTAATAATCTGCCGGCCGTATACTGATTTCCTAACTAGGCCTAGTGCCTACCTGTCTGCCTGTCCTACCTATCCTACCTATTTATACCTACCTATGCCTGCCTGTCGTGCCTACCTATTATATTTACCTATTATACCTACTTATTATGCCTACCTATTATACCTACCTGTCTATACCTACCTATTTATATCTATAATTTAGGGAAGAGGTTGGCCTAATCAAAGGCTCTACTTAATTTAATTGCGATTAATTATATTAATTTAAATCGTTCTCTATGGGCGTTTGCCAGCTATATATTTAAACGGTAGTTATCTAGGGTGCCTTATTTAGTAATAAGCTAATATTAAGGCTCTGGTTTAATTCAATGCGATTGATTAAATCGATCATCTAGTTCTAGTAACGGTCCTCTCCTACCTAGCTACCTAGCTACCTGCCTACCTATTTACCTAATTACCTACCTACCTAATTGCCTACCTACCTACCTACCTATCTATCTACCTACCTACCTACCTACCTACCTACCTACCTGCCTGCCTGCCTGCCTGCCTACCTGCCTGCCTGCCTGCCTGCCTGCCTGCCTGCCTGCCTGCCTGCCTACCTGCCTACCTACCTACCTACATACCTACTTACTTGCCTGCCTGCCTATTTATCTACCTACCTATATTAGTATCTAATTTAATTTAGGGGAGAGGTCGGCCTGATTAAAGGCTCTAATTGATCCAGATCGTTCTCTATGGCCGTTTGATAGCTATGTATTTAAACGGTAGTTATCTAGGGTGCCTCCCTAGGAGGCCTTAATTTGATTCGGTAATGAGCCGATATTAAATTCAATTAATTAAATCGTTCGTGGTATTCGCTGGCTGATTATTTAAAAGGTTGTTGTCTAGTTTTAGTAACGGTCGCCTAGTTCTAGCAACGGCCGTTTAGTTCTAGTAACGGTTGTTTACTAGCTGCCGTTCTAGTATTTCCTAAGGTAGGGGGATATAAGGA
>Ga0307515_10016834_pt1 | contig 13364 bp, 2 predicted proteins | sample 17_EM_MG_FD_194513 | JGI IMG/M metagenome (GOLD analysis project Ga0307515, IMG submission 194513) | Populus trichocarpa ectomycorrhiza microbial communities from riparian zone in the Pacific Northwest, United States - 17_EM | ecosystem: Host-associated > Plants > Roots > Unclassified | place...
AATTTTGGCTGCAAAATAAGTGGTTATATATCTTAGATATTATAATCTATCATTTAGTAAAGCATAGTCGCGATATCTGGTATAAAAATATAAGATTTTAATTTTCTAATGAGATTTTCTATTGCTCTAGAGATTAAATTTTACCACCCCCCCAAACCACTATAACACTATTAGATTCCATCTAAACTAAGTTACGCTGTAATTTATAGGTATATTTAAAGGCCTTTCCACATTATAGATATAATCTATAAGTAGTAAAAACCAATTAGGTAGGGGGTGGTTAATTATATTCCCTAATACTAAAATTTATAAATTATATAAAGCTTTAAACCTACTAAGATCTATTAAAAGCCGGGCCCTCTAATGTTTTGCTAGCTATAGACTAATTACCTAATTAGGTTTAGCGTAATTGCGGTTTAGATTTCTCCTAGCTATGCCAACCTTACTCACTCTATTGTTTTCCTTTTCTTTAGCTTACGCAGCCTTACTAGTAGGCTTAATTAATTGCCTTTCTTATCTACTATTGTTAATTAAGGTTGTATAGAACTTTATAGTAGAGTCCCCTATTAGGCTCGCTTTATTTAAAAGCTAATCTAAGTACTAGTAAGCCTTCTATAAGCTCTTACTAGAGGCTCGCCTAAAGAGTTCTCCGTTAGCCAATTTATACAAGGCTTTCCTCTATAGTAGTAAAAAGAATACTCTATATTTCCTTTTTAACAGCTATATTATTAATTATTATATCCTTACCTATACCTATAGTAGGTAGGCCGCGCAGTTATTAAATAGGCTTTAACTACTATAGACAGCAGTAGGATTATACTAACGCTTATATTAAGGCGAGCATTATAAGTCTCTAGCGGCTTAATAAGCTCGCTATTTAAGAAAAGCTCCTTAATAATTCTATACTAAGTATAAACCTTAAAGTAGCTGTAATTTTAAATCTTATATATGCGGCCAGGTATATAGAAGACTTTAGTACTACGTTAAAGCTTTTTAGGAATTCTAATATCACGGGACGGGGGCAGTGGCTATAAAGCGTATGTATTTAAGGAGTCTATAAGACGTTACGCGATCGATTATAAGGGTCGAGGGCGTAAGGAGGTGATATACCTACGCGTAGCTGATATAAGCTATACGTGAGGTATATATAAGAGCACGGGGCTCTTCTATAGAGGCCCCTGTAGTGGGGTTCCGTAACACTACCCCCCCTCTTATAGAGGCGGAGCTCCGGCGACGCTGTGGTTACTATATATATATAAAAGGGACACTTAAGGTATAGAAAAGAAGAAAAGGGGGGTATTGCTAAAGGCTTAAAACAACATTATATAATAGGGCTTAGCATTTAAGAATCCGACTAATTAGATAATTTTAACCGCCGGTTAAAGTTCCTGAACATCTTAACGATATTCCAGTTACGTAATCGCACTTTACCGCAATCTGACGGCAATTTAATGGCAATTTGCCCTTATATAGTAATGTATAACGGTTTAGCTCTATAAGGGCTTCTATAGAGGATTAGGTATAAAGTCTCTGCTTAAGCCCGGTTTCTATAGGTTCGCGTAGTAAAAGTCGCTAATTAGATCCTTTGTATTTTTAAAGTCTTCCTATAGTTGCCATTCTAGCTAATTTGTGTTAAATCCTGTGTATATAGCTCTGTAGTAGAGCCGTCGTCCTCTGCCTTTGCTAAAGTATTTAGAGTTAATAATTCGTTTAACGGTCTACTTCTTATAGTTCTCGTCTTCGTTCTCGTCTCAGATTAGTACTAGTAGGGGTTTAGGCTATATCTACCCTAGTAAGGGGTTAGGCTAATAGAGGTATAGTAGCTATAGGTGAAATATGGGCTATATCCCGCGGGTAGCTAGGGTAGGCGGGAGTTCTAGCTTATATATAGCTCCCCTATTAATAACTTATTTAATTAGATAGGGGCCAAGGTTCTTATAATTAAGTAACTTCATAGGCCTCTATATAGAGATATTACGTGTATCTAGCCATACCTAGTCGCTAATACGTATCTCCGGTGGTGGCGTTTTATAATAGTTGGCGAAGTAGGCCTACTTTGCTTAAGCCTAGGCCATTTCTCCCTTATAGTAGTCGAGTAGATTTTTTATATAGTCTGTATACTAGTCGGTAAGTAGTATCTTAAGGCGTTTTTTATATGGCAGTTTCTTATTAATAGGTTCTAGTAGCTCTATGCCGGATTAGGGGTAATAACCCTTATTCGCGAAGAACGGGGTAAGTCCTGTAGTGGTTAAGATATAATTATTCGCTGCGAATTTACCTAGTGGGAGGTAATCTACCTAGTTATCTTAACTATAGGCGACTACCTATTATAGGTACGCTTTTATACTGGCATTAGCGTTTTCCGGTTACCTAGTAGTTTTATAGTGGAAGGATATAGATATCTTAATAGAGATGCCAAGGCGTTAGTAGATTCGTCTCTATATATTAGAGTTAAATTGTATACCTTAGTCGGACGTAATTAAGTTAGGTAACCTATATAGTCGGTAAACTTCGCGGAGGAAGGCGTTAGTAATGTTGCTAACGGCTACGCCTTTAGTTGGGACGTAGTGGCGCTCTTTTATAAGTCGGTATATTATTATAAAGATGTTCTTATAGGTATGGCCGTGTCGTTTATAGGGTAGTAGGTTAACAACGAAATCTATAGCAATATCTACCTATCGTTATATAGGTACTAGTAGAGGGTGTAGTAGTCCTTAGTACTTTATATTAAATGTAACGGAACCTTATAGTAAGAACTACAATGGGTTCGTTATTAGGCTAGGTGTATAGGTGATGCAAATTAAAGTTAACAACGTAATAACAACTGGCGGAGTGGTTGCCTAATAGATTAACTCTAATTGTATTCTAAGAATCACTATAAGGAAAGAACTATCTAGAGTAGGGACTGTAGTCCTTTAAATACACAACCGTACTCCTAGAAAACCCTCCTTATACGTAAGGTACGTATGCTCTATCTACTCTATCGCGGATTATATAGATTATATAGATTATACAAATTATATTATATAACTTGGTTATTATTCCTCATTATATAGTTTTATCGGTTCTATCTTAGACCGTGCTTATATTAACCAACTAGCTTTCTCTAACTCTTCTCTAAGTAGTTATAGCATTGTACTTAAGGCGTTTATAATACCATCTCCCTCCTTCCTATCTTCGTCCTTAAAGATTTTAAATATCTCCAAGTTGTTTACTAAAGGTATAATATCCGCCTAATTAATTTGGTTAATATCATTACTTATTATACCTAAAGTAACTTCTCTTTCTTCTATAGCTCGTCGCGCTCATACTATCGTCGTAATGCTGTCGCTAGGTAAAATAATACCATCTCTATATTCTTATTATGCGAAAGAGGGGTTAGTTTATATTACGCTAGCAAGTCCTTTATCTTAGTAACCTTCCTCTTACTTAGAGTATACCAAAGCGAATATTTATTTGTCCTATAACGTTCGCTTTACTTCTAACGCTAAATATACGCGTCCTATAACTCTTAATAGTCTTTAAGTTCCCTAAGTAATTTATTATAGGGTCTTATATTTAATCTGCTGCTATAAAGCTTAACGGTAAGCTCTTAAGTGCCCTTAATAGACTACGCTAATCGTAAGAGGCGGAATAGGAGGCTGTGGCTGCTTAACAGCGTACCCTTAAAGCTCGTCTCTTGGCCTCTACTTGTTTTCTACATCTTAAATAGGTTTAAGAGAAGGTGCGTTTTAAGGAGTAGAAACTTATAAAATAAGGTCTATAGAAACTTAGTAATAAGAGAACCAACTCTCTTCCTATAAAGGGAACAACTCTAAGTAGTTTAGCAGTCGCTCTTCCTAGGTCCCCCTTAGGTAACTCTTTCTTTAGCGATCCTTCTTTATTAATATTACCTAACCTATTTTTTTCTAATACTCCTATACCTTTCCTATAGCGTTCTTTAAATTTTCTAGTAGCTCTTAGGTAGTTTTATTATAGCCTATCTACTTAACCTTATACTATATTTTATTATTAATATCCTTATAACTAACGATCTTTAAAACTTGCTATTTGTCTTCTTCTTGTTCTCTATATATGTCTGCTTTGTAAACTAGTGGCTTAATATTCCTATATACTAGCTCTAGCATTACAATGTGCTATATAGGGTAGATTTTTATTTTAGCTAGTAGGTTTAACTTAAATGTAACCGGTGAAATTCTTTACGTAATTTTAAAAGGTCCTAGTCTAATATAGTCCAACTTCTTACTTGGTTGTCGACTCTTAAAGTTTTTATATAGTAGCTATACTTTATCTCCCTCCTTAAGATCTGGTCCCTTAGATCTCTTAGCGTTATAGTATTTTTTTTATTCTTTGCTATACTACCTTAGCTATTTCTATAAGGTTCTTATAAAGATTTATTAATGTCTCTATCCTTTACTTAGCTGTGCTACTTATCTTCTTTGCTTAGCGTAATAATAACGATATTCTTAGCTTATATCCGTAATTCGCCTTAAATAGTAATATACCTATTCCTTCCTATAGTGTTGCACTGTATATAAACTATATAATTAGTAATAATAATACCCAATTATTTTATATATGATTAATATAATGTCTTAGATACTGTTTTAGTGTCTAATTTAATCTTTCCATTTAACCGTCCGTCTGCGGATAATATGCGGTAGAAGTTACTACTTGAACTCCTTACTCCGCTAAGAATACCTCCTAAAATACTGCTATAAATCTTAGATCTCTATCTAATATAATCTTACTTAGTGCTCCGTGTCTTATAAATACTTCTTTAATATAAATTCTAGTGACATCTTTTACTGAGATTTCTTCTATACACGCTATGAAGTATCCCTACTTTGTAAGCTTATCTACTATTACTAAAATCGCGTTATAATCTTGTCTGGTAATAGGATCTCTTAATTTTAGCAACTTAATAATAAAGTCCCATAATATAACCTCCTATGGTCTCTCTAGTATTTTAATAGGTTATAGCCCTCTATATGGCTTATACCTTATTAATTTATTTCTTTAGCAATTTAAATATTCCTTTATAACCTTTCGTGCTAGGTTTTAGATTCTATTAATAATATACTCCTTTTAGAGTCTTAATACTAGGCCTGTAGCTCTATTATATCCTTAAGTTAGTCCCTTATAGAAATCCTCTATAAAGTGCTCTGCTATACTTCTTGGGATATACTTTACTTCTTAGTTTTTATATATATCCATCTATAGATCTTCTAGCTATGCTTTTAGAATTCTTTATATCTAAAAGCTTTTTGGTAACTTATAGACCTTCCCTAGTTCTTCCTAAGTTACTATAATTTTCGGATAATTATATCTAATTAATCTATTTATATCTTTTCGCAATAAAGCCCCTAATGGCTTTTTATTATTTTATAGTTTAGCCTTCTAACTTAGGGCATCTGCTCTTATATTATCTGTACCCTTAGTATACTAAATCTTAAAATAGTATTCTATAAGCATCTCTGCCTATTTAACCTATCTTTGGTTAAGTTCCTTTATTATTAGAAATTCTATTAGGTTCTTATAATCCGTCTTAACTATAAATAGTTTCTTTATGCCTTGCAAAAATGCTCTTTATTCCTTTAATACTATAACTATACCTAACAACTCCTTATTATAGATGTTATAGTTTAATTCTAGTAGTATTATCTTCCAACTATAGTATGCCACTAGGTGCTATCTATCTAGATGCTTTTATATAAAGTAAGCTCCTAGTATAAAGTCTAATATATCTATTTCTATAACCGTCTCTAGTTCTAGTTAATAGATCTTAAGAACTGGCTCTTGGGTAAATAACCTCTTAACTTCCTTAAATAGTTCTTATTATTCCTTTCCCCATACCTATAGTTCTTCTTTCTTTATTAACCGCGTAAATGGCTTAATATCCTTTAAATATTGCGCTATAAACCTTTTACAGTAATTGTAAAACCCTAAAAACGAACTTAGCTATATAACGTTCTCTAGTTTCTACTAATTCACTATAGCCTTAATCTTTTTTAGATCTATGCTAAGTTAGCCTAGTTTAATAATAAATCTAATAAAATCGGTCTTCCTAGTAAAGAACTCGCATTTCTTAATTACTACTAGCATTTATTTTTCTTATAGTCTCTTTAAGACCTATTTAACGTATTCTCTATATTCTCCCTTAGTTATTAAGTAGATAATAATATCGTCGAGGTATACTATAATAAATTCATCCAAGTATTCTCCTAATATATTATTAATTCGCTTCTAAAACGTTGCTAGTGCGTTTATAAGCCCGAATTATATAACTAATAGTTTATACTGTCCTTCCTTTAACCTAAAGGCTGCCTTCTATTTATTGCCTTCCTTAATCCTAATCTAATAGTACGCCCATCTTAGATCTATCTTTGTAAAGATTTACGCATTACCTATCCTATCTTAGATTTTGCTAATTAAGGGTAAAGGATACCTATCCTTTCTAGTGATGCTATTTAACTATCTATTGTCGATATACAGCCTTAGTTTGCCATTTTTCTTTAGTACGAACAGTACTGGATAACCCGCTAATAATTGCGATAGTCTAATATATCCCTTTTATAAGTTTTCTTAGATAAACTCTTTTAGTGCTCTACCTTCTTCTTTGGTAAGCTTATAGATTAGAAAGAACCTTAAACTTATTCCTAGTTCCAATTCTATCTTATAGTCCTATACTATATACTCTAACAGCTTTTTACTTTTTAGTAACTATAGTTTCTTGCTATACTTATAGTATCTCTTTAGTATATAGCTTAGTCCTTTTTCTGTTTCTTTATAGGTTGCCCCTACTTAGTACTATACTAACTTAGCTTATTATTATATCTTACGGCGTTAAGTATCCCTAATATTAACCTAACCTATAACCTAATTAATTTTTGGATTATATTCCTATAACTAAGATATTCCTAACACTGCCTTATTATTCCCTAATGGTAATACGTTAAAAGTTATCTTAATTTATCTCCCTTTAATAGTTAGCTAAATAGGTCCTGTTTTAAGATTAATAATGCCTTCTCTATAGGCTATTAGATCTCCTAAAATTATTACTAATAGGTAAGGATATTCCTTTTTTCTATGTGGTAACCCTATTCTTTTAACTACTGCTAGCAAGATATGGTTCCTTATTACTCCACTATCTATTAATCTTGCCACTTAACTCGTAAATTTAGGTATTATCCTTAAATTCCTTTAAGGGTCTAAGGCTCTACTACTGGTTCCATCTAGTCCTATAGGCCTCTACTTTTCCTAACTATTAGCTGCTTAATCCTATTTATACTTAGTCTAACTTAGGCTAATACTTAGTTTGCTTTTTATCTTTAATATACTATAGACAGGTATTCTCTAGATATTCCCACCATTGCCGTCCATCTAGGCATTCTTCCATAAGGAATTTTCCTGGCTAAAGTATTAAGTCCCCTTATTCTTAAACTTCTACTAGGTGCCAACTATGCATATACTTAGTATTTTAATATTTCGCCTCGTCCGTTAACTAATATATCCTTACTAGATATTTCCAATTCTTATCTTTTAGTGCTCTATATATATTACACGCATTATCTATATATACTATCTACGATAGTATATAATATGCTTAGTATCTTAGGTTAACTCTTAGCTTATCTTTATCCTTAAGTTTAAACCTTTCTTATATTAATCTAAGCGTTACAACTTTATTCGCTAGTACTAAGATTCGCCTTTCGCTTCTCTAGTTCTCTAATTACTCCTCTAGATCCTTTAACGTTATAATTAAGGCCCCCTTAATATAGGTTATAGCCTTTTCTATAATCGGGTGGTCTTAGACAACTTTTTTGTTTAACTATATATAGAAATCTTCTTACTTATTATTATATCGTTGTTTATACTACTTTTAGTATAATCCTTTAAGTATATACGGCTTATCCATAAGGAAGTATCTTCTTATTACTGCGTTATAACAGCCCTTTATATATCGTTTTTTGAACCTAGTTAGAATCCCTAAATCCTCTTCTTATTCTAGTTTAGTAAGCCACTTAGCTCTTAGTATGCCTGCTCTAGGCCTATTAATGATTTTTTATATAAGTGCTCTGTCCCTTATATATCCCAATATGCTAGATCTTCTATCTAGTTTCTGTTCTTACTATAAGGTAATTCTTACTCTAAATTCCTCTATAGTTTCTTTTCTTTCGCGCCTTATAAGTAGATCCTTAAAGTCGTCATACTTCTTAATCTTAGTATTAACTTTTCAATCTTTAGGCTAAACACTGTGTTCCCTTAGTAAGTCCTCTAGGTCTATATATCTGTTTCCTAGTCTAACTACTATTTATATTGCAGATTCTCTAATCTATAAAGAAGCCTCTTGCCTCTTACCTATAGGTGTCCTTATTTATACTCCGAATTCTTAGTCCCTTAAATTCTTTAATTCTAAGCTCGCTTCTAGCTTAAGCTTAGCTCCCGCCTTAGTTTAATTAGGCGTCTATAGTGTTCTTATCTCGTTTTAAAAGTCTTAAATTTTACTTATCTCGTCTTAAGAATCTTATAACTATAGGAAACACTATCCCAAGCTTATTCGTATATCTCTAAACTAAGCCACTACTCTGCTCTATTGGTTTTCGTCTATTATAGGTCCCTAAGCTATCCTTATCCTATTTTCGGAATCTTAGATCTCTCTTATCTTATCTTAAAAATCTTAAGCCTTTAGCCTTTTGCCTTTATTAAGGGGTAAGCTAGCACTAGCAGTTATCTGCTTACTTAATCTTCTTTAGATATTACTCCTTCCTTCTTATAAAGCGATAGATGCCGTATCTAACGGTGTTATAATACCCGTTACTAAACCTTGCTCTATAGCGGTCTTAGTCTCTACTTTTATTGTAACTTCTTTAAGGTTTACACGTTCCTAGTAAACTACCTTTATTCCCTTATTGTCTATAAATGTTTCGCCTATATTAAACTTATTATCTTTAATGTCCAATCTGCGTAATAGTTTGTTAGTTCCTTTACACTCTATAGATTTTAGCTCTTATAGCTAATAGCTTACGCCATACTTAGCATCTTTATAAATTTGGTATACGTTATTGTAATAAAACGCGAAACTTTTAATTAAACATTCTTTTATTTCTTATAGTACACTATTATCCCTCTATACATATATATCTTCTACTAGTCTAGTTCCCTTTATTACATAGTAACCCTAACTATCTTTATAATCCCTCGCGAAATAACCTTATTTTCCGCAATTTATATAAGCTCTATCTCCAAACTACTAACTTTACTATAGAGTCCGCCTAAACGTCTTCTGCTAATAAGATCCCTAGTTTAGCCTTTACTCCTTAGTCCTATAATCACTAGATCCTTAACCTCTAGGTTTTTATAGTTTCTTACTCTATCTCTTATAGGCTTCTTTAGTACTACTTAGGTCCATTAGCTCTGCGCTATACCATAGTTTTTAACTTAGCTTTAGTTATTATATACTCTATGTCTTATACAACTATAGAACTCTATCCTAACCTTACTTAGCCTATTCCCTTTAATAGATCTAATTATTAATCTTAATCGCTTAATCTATTAACTCCCTTAGGGTATCCGCATCTTCTATTAGAATAATCGCGTCCTAGACTTTAGCCTTAAGTCCTTATTTATACTATGCTATAAGCGCCCTATTATTTCACTTAACTTATATTACTAGCGTCTAGAACTGCGTTATATACTTAATTACTAAGGTTCGTTACGTAATATCTTAAAGTTTTCTTTCCGCCGTAGTTGTTGCCTCTAGGTCTTCAAACATTTATATAAGTTGCTCTATAAACCCTTCCCAACTTAAGAACATAAATCGTATATCTTAATTAGTAGTTATCATTCTATTGGCCTGTATCTCTATAAGGTAAGGTTTAAACTATTTAAGTGCCCTTCCTAACAGGAATAGCCCTACATACGCTATCCAATCTATAGGTGTCGCCAGCTTTACTCCCTCTTACGTAACCTTAAAATGCATTTACGTAAGAAATCCTTTAAGCTTTAATCTCTCTCCTAAGAATCTCTTAATTAATAGTAACTTAACCTTTGCTACGCCTATTCCGTTAATCCTTTATTTAAGTGTTACATTATTTTCTATTAACTAGTCAACTATCTCTTATAGTTGTCCAACCATTATAGGTTGCTGCGAGTTAGTATCTGCTATACTAGTATTACCTCCTAACCTTAAAGTAGTTGCTGCCGTTAATGGCGTTATAGTAGCTGCTTTTAGTGGTATGTTGTTCAACTTTTTATATTTAATACTATAACTAGGTAGTAATTATATAACGGAACCTTGTAGTAAGAACTACAATGGGTTTATTATTAGGCTAGGTGTATAGGTAATGCAAATTAAAGTTAACAACGTAATAATAACTAGTAGAGTAGTTACCCAACAGATTAACTCTAATTATATTCTAAGAATTACTACAAGAAAAGAACTATCTAGAGTAGGGACTGTAGTCCTTTAAATATATAACCGTACTCCTAGGAAACCCTCCTTATACGTAAGGTACGTGTACTCTATTTACTCTATTACGGATTATATAGATTACACAGATTATACAGATTATATTACGTAACTCGGTTACTATTCCTTGTTATATGGTTCTATCGGTTCCATCTTAGACCGTGCTTACATTAACTAACTAGCTTCCTCCGACTCTTCTCCAAGTAGTCGTAGCATCGTACTTAAGGCATTCGTAACATTAAAGGCCTTAGCGCGCTTATAACTGTAGTAGGCGCCTATAAAGTGTTTAACTAAGTCTATTATTTTTGGCCAGAAGTAGTATCGGCTAAGAAGCTTATAGGTTTCTCCTCTGCCTAGGTGGCCGCTTAATCGGAGGTTATAGGCTATTTAGATTAGTTGCCGTTGTAAATTTTTTAAGTTGGGGATAAATAGGCGGCCTCTATAATAGAGCCTGTTCTCTTTTACTTCTAAGGCTGCTATATTAATCTGGCCTAAGCTTTAGAGGTTAGTAGGTAGCGTATAGGCGCCGGCGGTCTTTGCGGCAATAAGTTAATATAGTAATAGGTTGATAAAGGCGTTATATGCCGTAGTAATAAGCTTATTGATTTCGGGAGGTAACTCTAGTTCTGTGGTATAAAGCTAGGGTATAGTTGGCTCTATTGTAGGTAGTATGCCTAGGGCCAAATTTCGTGCTTTTAGGATCGTCTATTATTAGAACTGATTGTAAGGGTTATCTTTAGACTAAGGAAGGTCTTGCGAGCGGCGTGTTAGGCTATTAGGCTTAGTACCTTATACTCCTAGTCTATATACAATTTTGAAGTTAAAACTAGAGAGGAACTCGTTCCAACGTACTTAGCGTTAGTTTAGCTACTTCGTGGTTATAAAGTACTTAAGGTTGCGATAGTCCGTAAAAACTTTAGTTGGCTAGTTAGGCTCTGCTAAGGAGAGTTCTGGTTAAAATTCTTTAAACGCTTATATAATTGCAAGGAGTTCTTTATTATAGATCTTATAGTTACACTCTTATAGTGTAAGCTTAGATGAGTAAAATACAACTAGGTAAAGGAGACCGTTATCGCCTATCTAGGAGAGGACGCCTGCGTTAACGTAGTCTAAGAAGTCGGTTTTAAGGTAGAGTTATTATCCTAGTATAAAGTAAGCTAGGACAGGTGCTTTAGTAAAGGTATTTTTAAGGTCTTAGAACGCCTTCTTGCATTTAGGCGTCCAGGTAAAGCGTAGGTGCGTTTTTCTTCCTTTTACAGAAAGGCCCTTCGTTCGCATTATTGCTGTAAGTGGTGCTACTACGTCTAAGAAGTTATATATAAATTTCTAATAGAAGTTGGCGAAACTAAAGAAGGCTTATATGTCCTTAATGCAGTTAGGGGCTTACTATTTGGTAATTATACGTACCTTCTTGGGGTCTATATAGACACCCTTAGTAGTAATAATTAGTCTAAGGTATTTTACTTCTATAACTAAGAATTTGCATTTCTTTAAATTAATATAAAGTTTTACGTCCCTAAGGCGCTGTAAAACCTTTTAAACGTGTTTAGTATGCTTAAAGGGGTTATTACTATAAATAAGTATGTTGTCCAGGTACGCAGAGCAGAAGTCATTAAGGTAGTCCCGTAAGGCGTTGTTAATATAGCTTTAGAAGGTGCCTGGGCCGTTATATACGCTAAAGGGCATAATAGTATATTTAAATTGGCCAAAGCGCGATGCAAATGTAGTTTTCCATTTATTACCTTCCTGTATTTAGAGATAGTTAAAGGCAGCGATGATGTTAAGCTTAGTATAGATTTTAGCTTAACTAAGCCGCTTAAGGGTCTTACATATAAGCGGTACTAGGTATTAGTTTTTAACCGTAATAGCGTTAAGTCCTTTATAGTTAACGTAGAATTAAATACCTCCTTCTAGCTTCTTAGCGAGAAAAATAGGGGCGGCTGCTAGTAATATGCTAGGATAAATAAATCCTTTATTAAGGTGCTCGTTAATATACTTTTTTATAACTAGTAGCTTATCTTTTAATATTAGATAGGGTCTCTTATAAAATAGCATTTTTCCTTATTTAATGTTAATGGTATAGTTATTAGGTCAATATAGGGGGAGTATATCTGCGCTCTTTTGTGAGTATATGTTGGTAAAGTTATAGTACCTCTTAGGGAGGAGCTTGCGGAGTTCTTTGTTAGTAAGTCCTTTTTTAAGCTTTATAAACTTCTTAAAGTCTAAAGGTAAAAGTTTATAGAGTTCCGTAGGGGCGTTATCTTCTAAAAGGTTAACTATATCTATTCTATTACTATAGAGGATATAGTTCTATTCTTTATTAAGCTTATATAGTTATAATTAGGAAGCTATAGTAAGGGTCTAGCCTTTTTTATATGCTATGCGGTAGAAGGCCAGGGCACTTATATAGTAGTAGTTAGTTGTAGGTGGAGTAATAAGGGGTTCCTTAGGTTAATATCCTGGGGAGTAAATAGAGGTAGCTAAGCTATGCCCTAGGCAAGTCTCTCTGCAGTATTTAGAGTTAAAGGTTACTTTTCTCTTCTTCCAGTTAATGGTGGGGTTGTGTTATTTAAGCTAGTTTATTCTAAGGATAATAGGGTAGTTAGTAAGTGGTGTAATATAGGCCTAGAGTTCTTCCTGGTGCCCATTTATATCTAGATAAAGTTATACCATATAGGTAATCTTTTATATAATATAATTACCGTTAGCAAGTTATAGGGCGCGGGCTTTAATAAGGGGTAAGGTAAGTAGGTTATAAGTGCGTACAAATTAGGTATCTATAAATTTATTAGTAGCTCCGCAATTAATTATAGAACGGCTTTTATATTATTTTTTAGCAGTAGTTCCTATTATAGGTAAAACTATCTATTTCCGTCTATTTATCTTTATAGAG
>Ga0307515_10016835_pt1 | contig 13363 bp, 11 predicted proteins | sample 17_EM_MG_FD_194513 | JGI IMG/M metagenome (GOLD analysis project Ga0307515, IMG submission 194513) | Populus trichocarpa ectomycorrhiza microbial communities from riparian zone in the Pacific Northwest, United States - 17_EM | ecosystem: Host-associated > Plants > Roots > Unclassified | place...
TCGTCTGTCTGCTATCACCTGTATTTATGCATCAGCAGTTCTTTTTCGTATATCTTCTGGTCCACCTGGTCAAGTTAAGGCACTGATGTTTTGTGCTTTATGAAAGTTTCTGTTTACTTCGTCCAACATTCTGAATAATTATAACATTTCCTTTGGCATGGCACTCTAGTCATGCCTGCCAACAATATCCCTTCGGCTGCTTTATTTCCATCATAGAGTCTGCTATCCGTCTGTTGTCTTTGGCTTGCTTGAATTCTGGCCTATTTGTACGTACTCTCAGAGCTGTCTTGTATGGACTTGCGGTTGGGTAATATTTTGCGTTCCTTGCTGTCCTCTTTACTCTATACCGGCGGATACATGGAAAATATTATATAAGGTAGAGGTAGGCGTATTAAAGGTGGATAACATTTTCATCTCTAGGGTAATTGGTACCTGAAGCTGAACGAACCATTGCACAAGGAAAATTGAAAGGACTTGAATTGGGCGATGAAATATTATCATGCTCCCAGTTCCTAGGGTTTCCTCTATTACTACTAAAAAAGGGGTTCATAAGCAACTATCAACAATAGAAGATAATGTCAGATGTAAATAATAGATGCTAATTATTTAGGAACAGATTATTAATTATTGATTTTTTTAATAACTTATCTGGTGCTGAAATTTGGTTGCTAATTGTATAAATCAACAATAAATATTCAATCGCTGACCATCATTGCTATTACTGGATCCGTTGTTAATTAACAATAGTGATTCGATGCATTTGTCCAACAATTATTTTTAAAACATGAGTTTTTTAAATTTTTTATAATTATTTGTGAATATTTCAAAAATTATAGAAAAATATAAAAAGAATATAAATTAATACAAAAAGTTATTTTATCAACAATAATAAGTAAAATAAAAATAAATTTCAAAATTTTATTAAATTTACATCAATATAGATAAGTCAGAATCTAATAAATATGTTCTATTATAAAGGTGGTGGTGGTAAAAACGAACCAAAACAATGTTGATCATCATAAGGTAGGACTAATATATAGTGGTCGAGGCCTAGGTCGATATACTGGATTAAACATAGGATATATAGGAGTCATCATTTGTGGAGTCACATGTGACGGCATAGATGAAGCTATAGGTGCTGGCATTTCTTGGTCCATATTTGATGCCCAAGCTTGGTATTCCATGTTACTATGAATTTTTTTTATAGAAGTCATCTCCTGTTGTAGTGATAAAATATGACCATCTCTTTCCTTTATTTGCTCATTCAATGCCTTAATTGATGAACTAGAAGTTATTGACTCCATTGTATAAAATTGTGATGAAGCACTTGTACTAACCATAAATTTTAGCATACCAGATGCACCATATATTATACCATTTGTAGCTCATTTTATAGCCACACACCAAGCTACTCTATCAAATGAAGGATGATTTTCTTTATTAGTTTCACATCTTGAAATATATTTTTTTCGTAATTCTCCTACAATAAAAGTAAATATAATAATAAATTCATTTTAATTTTAAATAATAATTAAATTACATAAAAAAAAATACTTACAACAACGTTTTTAGACTTGTTATTTATGAAGGTTCCAGGCTGCTTATAAACATCTTCTTCCATTAAAAACTTTTGATTTTTACACCTAATACAAGGACATCTAATTTTACCTCTTGATACATTTTCATCAATTGAAAATGCATAATAGAAAAATCTTTGTACACTCGCAATAAATTCTTGACAGATATGATCATTCCTACGACAATGATATCGTTCATCCATATTAATCTAATTAACATAATTAAAACCAACAAAATTTTAGAATATTATTTAATATATTACTTAATCTATAAATTATCAAAATAACTTCATTAATAACTAGCTCATAAGTTATAAAAGAGAAAGATATGAAAACTTGTAATAATAAAAAAAAGAAAAGAAAAGGAGAACAACATTGAAATACTGCATGAAGTTGTAGTATAATTAAGTAGTTGGAATTGTGTGAAAAGAGGAAAGATAATATGTTGTTTTGATTGTCTTATAGATTAATAAAATTAGTAAAATTATATAGGCAGAATAACTAGCAAATTAGGATACACCAATCAACTATTCTGTTTATCATTTTACACCATCATTTTTTTTCTTTAGCTTTAGTAATCTAGACTCTTCTATTGAAAAAAAATATACAATCATTTGCATTGTCAAGTAATATTGTAGAAATGAAGTTTTCATGCAAACACATGCCACAATTATTTTTTTAACCAACAATTAAATATTTATTTGATAAATAATTTATTACTTAAAATCATCACATTAAACAAAGAAATAATGACAAACTAAAATAAGATTATGCTTATCTAATATATAATCGTTGAATTGCATAACACACAAAATAACAGCTTTTCTTTTAAAGAAGTGCAGTATAAACAAAAAAAGATACTTTGGAGATAAATTACACCATTATTAGCAAACAGATGCCAAGATTCAATTACCATGCAATTTTTTTATGAACCAAGTCATCTTCCAAAATTTATAAAAAGTTTTAAAATACATTGACAAACCTGGAGGATCTAATATACACAACCCAAAAACTTGGCAACTTTAAATGCAAATAAGTAATGTGATGTGATGGGTTTAATAATCTGAAATTAGAAAGAAAAAAAAAAGCAAGAATAGTAGTGTTAAGAAATTAAAAAAGCAAATCTGTCTATAATGAGGTTCGCATTACAAGTTGCCAAAGGAAATACAAAACAAGAGATTCTTGGAAATAAATGCACGTCATCATAAAATCATCACGAATGCTAATATCCCAAGCTTACTCAACATACATAACAATCAACAAGTTTTGAACAACTTAGATATTTGCTACAATTCTGAGCATGTAGGACAAACACTATAAAAGTAACTTTTTCAAAACATGAAATCTGAAAAAGGTACACAAGTCAAGATCATTTACCCTTCTACATTAATTAGACCATCTGTTGAAGTCAAAGCCAACACATATCCATGATCATATAAAGGCACATAATTACTATGTAGAAGAATTAAATCAGTGTCCTGTTGTTTCCTTGCTTGGTTCTCAATCCATAAGGACTACAAATAAGAAGTAACCCATCAAATGAAAAACTAGATGAAAAGCAAAAACATGAAATCCTAAATTTCAACCTCTTTTAATGAAGCTAAATGCAAATAAGAAAGGGATATCATTGCACTATAATGTTTAAGGCCTTAGCATCTACGTTACAATGAATAAAGTGAATAGTCAAGAGTGTAAATTATTTGGTCAAAACAGGATGAGAAAGGTAAAAAATTGATGATGAACAATTTCACTTTCTCTGCTCTGCTTTGTTTAACACTATTAAATAAGAACAATTTCATTAGAGAGAAGTTGATGGTGAAGAAGATGAGTGAAAATGATGTAATATGTAAAAAATTGTTAACCAACGCCAAACAACTTTCATAGCACACGAGTAAAATCCAAGATCTAACTTTTATTTACAGGTCTGTCACACGTTACCCATATTTCTCCTCTGAAAAACCACACACATACACCCAACAAAACAAAAAAACCAAAACCCTGAAAAAAGCCTCACTACCTAACCAAGCAACAATGGAATCGTCACAGAACCACGAAGATAAAGAACATTACATTAAGAATTAAAAATAATAGCATGTGACGACAACCATATTTAACAAATACTTTGTAATAAATCAATAAAATTAGTTGATAAAGCAATATATATTCTCTCTAAATTACAAACACAATCTCTTAAATATAGGTTTCTAATTATACCTACTATCTTTATTGCACCATATTTGTTCCTTGCAAGATGAAATCCTTATGAGCACAGATTCACTAGAGAAGAAGTTAAGAAAATGACAGATGATGTTTTTGAAAATGGACGTGTCACATGCCGTAGATATTAGCATAATAAGAGTCGATGAACAAGCATTGACAGGAGACGAAGAACGAGCACGGACAGAGGGGTAACAATTTAAATCAGTGGTCATAATGGGAAATCACCAAGACGACCAAACGTACCACTTTCTATTTCGTCATGTGTCAAGGGACACGTGTAATAAAATTTGTTATCCCTACTATCCAGGACAAGCAATTTATGTGTTTAAATTGGTTAGTAACGTAATAGAAAAACAGAGAAAAACAATACATAATGAATGCGTGAAGAGAGAAATTAAGGTGAATTACTCCCATTATATCCAAGTTTCCTTCCTTTTCATTTTTCATCTGTTGATCTTGGTATCTGTTGTTTATTATTCATCTCTAAGCATCCATCCATCAATGTTTTCAGTGATAGTTGGCAGCAATTCTATTCGAATCGTAACAAGTGATATCAGAGCTAACCTTCCTTGGACTGGGAACATGGCATCTGACACAAGAACAACAAAAATTACAAAGGCTTGAGGATTCTATTGATTTGGCAAAAAGAAAAGCCAACCACAAGTATGATAAACTAATTACTCTCATGAAGGACCAAGGCCAAAAGCTAGACCATACCACAGAAAATCATGAAGCTCAAATCAGGGACATAAAGAAATTGCTCAGCAGCCTGATGCAACAACTAAAGTTTGTTATACAAAGATTTCCCCTCGCCTCAAGAGAATCCAGCCAACGCAGAGATAAACATGCTACTCATTAGAGCGAATCAACATTCAGGCCTAGCTGCTCTACTGAAGAGAGGCTAGCTGCTTATAAGGTACACCGACCCAAATATCTTTTTCAAGTGTTTAAGGGTGAAGATGTGCATGCATGGTCGTACAAATGTGATCAGTTTTTTGAGATAGAGAACATTGATAACTAAGAGAAACTGAAACTAGCCTCTTATTACTTAGACGACATAACCCTGTACTGGCATCAAAATTTTATGCGAAGCCTGAATAATAAAAAAGTGAGTTGGGATGAGTATGTAGAAGCTCTTTGCAATAGGTTCGGAGGATAAAAAGACCTAATGAAAGATTTGATAGACTTGAAACAAGTAAGGACTTTGGAGAGTTATATTCACGACTTCGATATTCTATGGAATAAAGCTGGCATTGGGGAGAGACAAACTTTAGTCATCTTCTTAGAAGGTCTGGAACTGGAAATAAAAAATATTGTGAAAATGTTTGAACCCGACGACCTTAGACAAGCCTCTAACCTTGCTAGATTGCATGCAAATACTTTAACCCATAGACAAACTTCTGTGTATCTACTAAAACACTCAGTATCCACCACTTCCCATAGCCTTCCACCAAAAACCATACAACAACCAAACACTACTACTACCAACTTACCAAAAAGTAACCCTACCTCTTGGCCAAACAACACTACTCCAAACTCATTCAACAAGACTTTCATTAAACCTACCAAATCTATAAAACCCAAGAGTTTGAAGAACGTAGACTGAAGGGATTATGTTTTTATGTTATGACAAATTCGTGCCAGGTCATAGATGCAGAAATAAACAGTTATATTCTCTGAGTATGTTAGAAGGAAAAGGAAGGGAGTCAACCCATAAATCTGAGACCCTATAAGTGTTCAGGGATGCAAAAATATGTGTTAGAAAAGATGTTAGATGAAATGTTTGAGAACATGAATTATAAGGCCTATCAACAGTACATTTGCCTCGCCAGTAGTGCTGGTTAAGAAAAAGGATTCCACTTGGAGGCTGTATGTGGATTATAGAGCTCTGAACAAACTCATGATCAAGGACAAGTACCACATTCCAGTGGTTAAAGAGTTACTTGAGGAACTAATAGGAACAACCATTTTTTCGAAGATCGACCTTTAATCTGGATATCACCATATCAGAATGGGTTTGGGGGGGAGTTCAAAACAGCTTTCATAACACACAATAACCACTATAAGTTTTTGGTTATGCCTTTTAGGTTAACCAACACTCCCGCTACATTTCAGAGCTTGATGAATGAGGTTTTTAGAGCACACCTCAGGAAATTCATCTTGGTATTCTTCGATGATATTCTAGTACACAGTAAGACATCTATAGCCCACTAAGAACACTTACAAATTGTTTTCAACTTGTTAAGAATACACCAGCTGGTTGTGAAAGCAAGTAAATGTAGCTCTAATAGCGAACAAATCGAATACTTGGGCCACATTATATCTAAATATGGAGTTGCTACCGACCCTAACAAAATCAAAGCTATACTTAACTGGCCACACTGCCTAGGAACCTTAGGCAATTGAGAGGATTTTTGGGGTTTACGGGCTACTATCGAAGATTTGTTAAGGGGTACAGGTTTGTTTGTAAACCTTTGACACAACTATTAAAAAAGGATGTTTTTGGCTAGAGTAATGAGGCTACCAATGCATTTAACCTGCTCAAGGAGTTAATGATTACTCCTCCGGTACTATCCTTACCAGACTTAGATAAACTATTTGTTATAGAAACATATGCATCTATAGTTGGTGCAGGGGCATCCTTATACAAGAAGGTCACCCTATTGCATACATCAGCAAATCTCTAGGCCCTAAACAACAAGCTATGTCTATCTATGAAAAAGAGATGTTGGCTATCATGTATGCAATTAACAAATGGAAGCATTAATTATGGGGAAAACATTTTAACATTCGCACGAACTACGTGAGTCTTAAATATCTCATGGATCAAAAAATAATTTCTCCTATGTAGCATCAGTGGCTAGTTAAGTTGATAGGGTATGATTACGAGATAGAGTACATAAGGGGAAAGAAAAATGTCGCAGCAGATACCCTTTCAAGAACTGCAAGTCAGGAACTCTACTCCATGGTTGTTTCCTCCATCTCTTCCAATATCATAAAGGAAATTACAAGGTTTTGGCAAGAAGATCCATATTTACTAAATGTCATTCAAGACCTGCAAACCACTCCAAGGTCAGATCCTCATTACACCTAGGTCAATGGCCACCTGAATAAAAAGGGTAAGGTTGTGGTAGGACGTGATTTAGAACTACAATCCTAGTTGATTTCATTATATCACAGCTCAGTCGTGGGAGGCCATTCAGGAGTTACTGCCACTGCGAAGAGGGTGGGAAGCTTGTTCTATTAGAAAGGGCAGCAAAAGCACATCCGCCAGTTTGTTAGAGAATGCTAAACTTACCAGAAGAATAAACATGAAAATGTAGACACACCAGGGCTACTACAACCCCTACTCATTCCCCATGCTCCATTCATTGACATCAACATGGATTTTGTTGAGGGGCTACCTAAATCTAAAGGGAATGATGTCATCATGGTAGTAGTAGAACGTTTCAGCAAATACGCTCACTTTATGAGCCTCAACCATCCATATTCAGCACCTATCGTGGCTAAGATATTTATGGACAATGTGTACAAACTATATGACCTGCTAACATCAATAGTCAGTGACAAAGATACAATGTTTTTGAGCAAATTCTGGAAGGAGATGTTCAGTATTCAAGGGGTAAACTTGCTCTACTTATCGGCATACTGCCCTCAAACCGATGGCCAAACAGAGATAGTTAATAAATATGTTGAAAACTATCTCAGATATATGACTGGGGACAACCCAAATCAGTGGGCAAGATGGTTATTATTGGCCAAATGGTGGTATAATATGAATTTCCATTCTTCAACCAAGCTAACCCCCTAAGAGGTACTGTATAATTTCTCTCCTCCTATACATGTTCCTTATTTTCCTAAAGACTCTACGGTGGAATTAATTAATGACCTTCTAACTAAAAGGGAAGAAATAATTAAGCAAATCAAGTGCAATCTTCGAACCGCACAACACCGGATAACACAAATTGCCAATAACAAGCGGAGTTTCTTTATAGGAGACTATGTGCATCTTAAGCTACAACACTACAAACAACAATTAGTGGTTCGTAGAGCATCACAAAAATTATCAGCTAAGTTTTTCGATCTATATTTGGTGATTGACATGGTCGATAAGGTGGCATACAAGCTGGAGCTTCCACCCTCCTCTGCCATACATCATGTGTTTCATGTTTCCTAACTCAAGAGGCATGTCAGGCGCCAACCAGTGCAGAATACCTTGCCAAAAATGCCTCAGGCCTCATAATTACAACCACAAGAAACAATGGATAGAAGAATCGCAAAGAGGAAGAATCAAGCAATTACCCAAGTGCTAATTCATTGGAAGGGCCTCTCACCTGCAGATGCTACCTAGGAGTTTGCGGACAAAATAACAACGCATTTTCCTGACTTTAACCTTGAGGACAAGGTAGTTTTAATGGGGGAAGACTTGTCACATGCCGCAAATACGAGCATAACAGGAGATGATGAACAAGCATTGACAAGAGATGAAGAACGAGCACGGACAGAGGGGTAACAATTTGAATCAGTGGTCATAGCGGGAAATCACCAAGACGACCAAAACACACTGTTTTACTTCCTATTTCGTAATGTGTTAAGGGACACATGTAATAAAAGTTATTATCCCTACTATTCGGGACAAGCAATTTGTGTGTTTAAATTGGTTTGTAACATAATAGAAAGGTAGAGAAAAATAATACACAATGAATGCGTGAAAAGAGAAATTCGGGTGAATTACTTTCATTTTATCCAAGTTTCCTTCCTTTCCTTCTTCATATGTTGATCTTGATATTTGTTTTTTTATTATTCATCTCCATCCATTCATCCATCACTGTTTTCAGTGGTAGTTGACAGCAATTCTATTCGAATCATAACAGGACGCCTTAGAAGTATATAGTCATGGAGAAGAATTTAAAAAAGTGACAGAGATGGGGTTTTTGGAGAAGAAATAGAAAAGGACATATGGGTTAATTAGGGTTCTTTTGGAGAATGAAAGGTTTTTCTCTTGAGATTGTTATTTGCTAATGTGAGCATTTTTTTTTTATTTTTGCAAGGTATACATGTGCCAATTAATTATTAACATGTCATTATTGTTTATTTGTTTTTATATAAAAGTCAAAGTCTAATCTTTTCTTTTTATTAGCAACGAGCTTTTTCATTGTCAATTTTGTGCAACCATATTAACAACAGAAAATCCGTTGCTGATTCTTAATATATTGATTTATTTTTTAATAACTAATTATGCTATATCAAATCTGGTGCTAATATTAAAAAATTAATATATATATACTCCGTTATTAATTTGTTGGTAAAGTTACATCTAAATTATTTTGTTGATAATATCTTATGCTAATAACGTTTTTTTTTAGTAGCGTATCCACACTTTATTTTCTAGCCACACACACTCTGTTAAAGTTTTTTTTGCAGTGCAAAAGGGACAGTTTAGTATTGTTGTTGGACCTTGACTTTTTTTTAGTTTTAGTTTTAATTTTTGTTTTTAGATTATAATTTTTTTTAAATATATTATTTGAATATATTTTTAATAATAAAAAAAAGCACCCTTAGCAGCCTAAATACTACAATCCTAAATGACACTTATTTACAGGCAAAAAATCACCGTTGGTCCGTGTTCTCAGAATTTGGTTAGATTAAACTTCTACTAATAATTTGGTCACACCATCTTGTATTTCCAATTATCGGTCATCTGAGACTCTCCTTGGTAATTTCCGATTGTCGACCATGAATCTTCAGTTGACCTGAGGAAGACCAGCTGCATGTGAATAAAAACGTGGAGATTAAATAATAATAATTCTTAAAATCACAAGAACTAATTAATTATAAAGAGAAGCTGCTTTCCCTTGCGTTAGGTTGGGAGGGGGCGCTTTCCTCCTGCAATGCGTGACGATGTTGGCTCAATTTCCGTGATGACCCAGGAGGTATAAGGTTGAATGACAATGATTACTCAAATGTCAAGATATATATATATATCTTAATTATTATTTATTGAAAAATATTTAGATAAAAATACTTTATTTATGGAGTTTTAGATATTCATATAAATATTTATTATGCAATTATTATTTATTATTTAATAAAATAAAATAGTAATATATGTGTGTGTGTATATATATATTATATTAGTTTAAAAAAATATAGAAGCTCTATGAATATATCAATATAATAAAAAAAATATTTTATGTTGGATTTAGGTTGAGTATAACTTGGATAATATTTATCTTTTATTATTTATCTAATGAAATAAAATAATTAACTAATACTCTAAAAAGCGTGGGGAAAGTATTGTAGCTTTCCCCACGTCACATTCTCTTTTTTTTTTGTTTTTTTTTTCTAATTGTTCATTTTTTTTGTTTTGTATTTCATTTTTTTTTGGGCTTTACATGTTTTTTTTTCTTTTTTTTCCAAGATTGTCTTTTTTTTTATTATTCTTTTTTGTTTTTGTATTTTTAAAAAAAATTATCTTTGTCGATTTTTTTTAATATTGAACTAGTTGAAAATTTAGTTATGTAGTTCTTTTTAAAAACATTATGGATTATTACAATGTTTTCCTACATGAATTTGTTTTATGAATTTTTTCTTTTTTTTTTCAAAATGGTCTTTGTCGATTTTGCTTCATAGTTTTTTTTCTTTAAAACACTGTGGATTGTTACAATGTTTCCCCATATGATTTTTGTTTTGCTACAGTATTTTCCCACGTGTTTTTTTTTTCAAAATTATCTTTGTTAAATTATTTTTTTTAATATTGAGCTGGTTGAGAATTCAGCTTTAACTTTCCCCACATGTTTTTTTCCCATTTTTTTTCATTTGTTTTTTCCAAAATTGTCTTCTTCTTCTTTTTTCAATTTTTTTGTGTTTTTTTTTCAAATTTTTTTTTGTTGATTTTATTTTTTTCATATGGAGCTGGTTGGAAATTTAGCTTTGTAGTTTTTTTTTTTTAAATATTGTGGATTGCTACAGTGTTTCTCCACATGGTTTTTTTTTTATTTTTTTATGATTTTTTTTTCAGAATTCTCTTTGTCAATTTTTTTTTATATTGAATTGATTGAGAATTTAGCTTCGTAGATTTTTCTTTAAAACATTGTGGATTGCTACAATGTTCCCCCACATGATTTTTTTTGTTATGATTTTTTTTAAAATTATCTTTATCGAATTTATTATTTTTAATATTGAGCTGGTTGAGAATTACAACTGTAGATTTCCTCATAAAACACTATAGATTGCTACAGTGTTTTCCTGCATAATTTTTTTTCCTTTAGTTTTTTTTTGTTATGATTTTTTCCAAAATTTTCTTTGTTCATTTTATTTTTTAAATACTAATCTGGTTAAGAATTTAACTTTGTAATTTTTTTCTTGAAAACATTGTGGATTGCAATAGTTTTTCTTCATATAATTTTTTTTTCTACAAATCTACAATAATACACAAATATACCACAAGCCCGCGGCATCGCGCGGGCATGACAACTAGTTATTTATACAATACGTGGAAATCGGATTGATTCTAGCCTTAGTCCGAATCGAAGAGGCGGATTCTTATAATTACACATATACAGAACAATGTTGAGGTGGGAAATCATAAACCATTACAGATTCAACCACGTGATTGCTGACATTAATTTGGATCCCAACCATCGGACGGAGGAGCCTACCCCATGACAATATCCCGAGTGGCTCAAAAAATCCTACGTGTTGACATCACCTTAAATTCCATGTATTATGACATACTTACTTCGGCCAAGTGGCCTCCTTGTTTTACATAGAATGTAAGATGAGTTGTCGAAGTCGTGTTTTTTAAAATTTAAATTTGTTTTTTATTTTTTAAAACTATTTTTTATATTTCTAATTATCTTTATATATTAATATTAAAAATAATTTTAAAAAATATAATAAATATTATTTTAATATATTTCTAAATAAAAAAACACTAATACCTTCTAAACAATCTCTAATTCTAATTCACATCCATGATACAATCAATTATTGGGGACAGAAGCTTCTTTTTGTTATTATTATACTCTTATGAAAACCCTAGATGAACCACTAATCAATTAGATATATAGAAACGTATTGAACTCCATTAAAATTAGCATGACAAGTTTACAAGATTTCAGAATCTGTACAATATAAACTTCATTAATTTTTTATTTTATTTTTAAAGTTATATACTTGTCTTGATTTATACTTTGTGTTCCAATCAACAATTTTTTTTAAATTTTTTGTTTTTTAAATTTAAATTTAACTATTCAAATAAGAGAGTAAAGGGTGAGAGGCTAATGATTTGATGATGTGACTGGATAGCTTGACGTAGTTGTTTTTAATGATATTGGTTCATTTTTAACACTTGATGTTGAAATTAAACTTTCATATAATATTTTTTTTAAAACAAACTTCCATATAATTATTTTCCGCATAGGGACAAAATTAAGGATTACCGAATGTCATTTGTTTTTTTGAAGTTTCGTTTAAATATTTCTATAAACATTTTTTAGTAATATGTTTTATATTCATCCTTACATAGATAATAGGTATAAAAAAAATGTGTCTGTATGTAATTTCTATTTTCAAAATTTATTATAAAATTATTTTAAAAACAAATTTATTTTATATTTCATCTCTGTTTCTTCGTGTTTGTATCTTTTTATATGTATTTTATCCCGCAGTACCGATAAAACACAACAATATAAGTCATATATATTATGTATTCTATCCTGCAATATTGACCAGACACATCGATAAACGCCAAGAAAGAGTTGACGAACTTACCGAGAACAGAGATCTTTCCAGGGAGATGCTGTCGGAATTACAACACTATATAAGCTCTTCAAGCAGTCCATACAAATGACTCGGTCCTCTCTTTACTGAAAAAGAAAACAAAGAGATCGGATTATCAAAAAAAAGAAAACAAAGAGATCGAAGAATGGAGGGTGGCAGGCAACCACTTCTCTCCCCACAAAACGATCACCAGAATCGAGACCAGCACTTACGATCAACAAACTCCTCCATCGCCTCCTCCTTCACTCCTGATCCTGATGACATCCCTCTAATCAACAGTGTCCGTGATTTCTCTATAGAATTCTGTAGAGAGTCCAAGAAGCTATGGTATCTTGCCGGCCCTGCCATCTTCACCACCTTGTGCCAGTACTCCCTTGGTGCTATCACTCAGCTTCTTGCTGGACATGTTGGCACGCTGGATCTAGCTGCTGTCTCTGTTGAGAATTCTGTCATTGCTGGATTCTCTTTTGGTATCATGGTATATAACTAACAGCTACCTATACATGTAGTAACAATTAAGCATACAATTGTTTTGTTGATCGCTTACAATATGCCTGTATTTTATTTTGGACCCTATTTAATTCATGCTGAAAGTATATATGCCCATACGCATAGCTAGGTACTAGGTAGCACCTTTTTATGTGTATATATATAGTATTGGTAATATTTTGTTACAACTTTTGATTGATGAGTAATATTTGATCATTGAATCTGCAGCTTGGCATGGGGAGTGCCTTGGAAACCCTTTGTGGACAAGCGTATGGAGCAGGGCAGCTTGATAT
>Ga0307515_10016836_pt1 | contig 13362 bp, 6 predicted proteins | sample 17_EM_MG_FD_194513 | JGI IMG/M metagenome (GOLD analysis project Ga0307515, IMG submission 194513) | Populus trichocarpa ectomycorrhiza microbial communities from riparian zone in the Pacific Northwest, United States - 17_EM | ecosystem: Host-associated > Plants > Roots > Unclassified | place...
GGCACAGTTCCAAGGGCTCAAACGACTTTTATTCGATAAAGAACTACATTATTTGTCTACTCGCTCGCGCTTTCATCTACCCTCGGCTCACGGCAGGAAGCTGCTCGGTGGGTGGTACCTGACTGTAGCGCAGTCCCATGCACCGCTTACAACAAAAGTTATAGCAGATTACATGTATTAGCAGTAGGAACCAACATACATTTGTGAAGCAGACCAATCTCAACATACGAGACGCTAAAAGACGTGTTTGGTTGGCCAAACAATTACCGGAAATCTTGGGGGAGAGCAGGGCAGGTTGATTTCGGGGGGCCATGCCATTTGTCAGTATAGCCGCACACCTGCCCAAGTTGCTTTCCTGCATTCTTCGTAAACCGCTGTACGTCTACTTCACCCTTCTGGCCACTCTCGTTCTCAGCTTTACCCACGCCTGTCCGCAGGTACAAATATCGAGCGGTTTTGTGGAGAACGCACCCTCCTTGCAAAATACAACTCCCCCACGATCCCAGCCGCTCAATGTCTCCAACACGCTACAGCCTTCCAACGCCTCTGTATATCTCGCCCTCGTCCATCACCTGCGCTGGCATCTGCGAGGAAACGGCAGTTGATCCCGATGGACCTGAGTTTGGTGGTATTTACAATACGACTGCTACTAGTGGGGTGAGCAACGGCGCCGCTGGAGCGGACACCCCTGCGAGAAAGGCCGAAGTGACCAAGAACAATTTGCTTACTCAGTACTTTTTGGTAGGATCTCGTTGTATGGAGTAACTTGGGTTGCTTCCGGTGCGTCCATCCTTCCCGATGATACACCAAAACGTCATATTTACGGTTGCACGGTGCAGGACGTCGGAGTTCCAGCTCATTCTCTTAACTACATACACCACTGCCTGTGCCCTAACCCCCACCGCCGTTCGTCCAGCGCACCGAGCACTCGCACCCGCACTCCACTTCGCCCGCGCGCGCCCCTCTAGTGACTCGTCCACACGTTCGGACTCATGCAGTTGCTCCAGTTACAATCGCGGAGCAAGTTTGTCGTTCCCCATTTGTGAAGAATTATTATTACCTTCCCAAAGATGCGATCCTCGAAGAGTTTGATACTTGTTTATATGCACGCAGCTTGGTTATGACATATGGTACGTCCTTCCCTGTATGAAAATGGTTTGAGTCGGCGCTGGCTGACTGGTGTTTAATTGTAGTAGTTCCATTTGTTGGGTTTGTGTGCTAGATACACTCCATCCCATCGGATCTGAAGGTCGATGATCAAGCATCGAGGCAGACGCTTGGTGGGGTGGATTCATCCTCACTCCGCTTCTCGCTCACCCAATAAATTTTCAGTGGTCGGCTGATATAACATCGCGTTTACAGCTCTTGATCGGCCTTCTTATTTCGGTTACACGCGATTCGCACGACGTTCATGGGATGTTTGGTATGTGTCTGCTTTCTTCGTCCTCAGCAAATAGGTGTACAGGAGCGTGCCATGGATTTGGCCATGCTCATTCTGCAGGCTGGTCCTTTGGTGACCTTTTCATCGAGAACTTCCCTGCCAGCCTGTCCTACACCGGTATGTACGGGCATGAACCGTGTATTCCGGCCTCTCACACAGTGCTTTCCAGCTCTTCCCCCGTTCAACACTTATTCCTCGCACAGAGGCTCCTCAACGGCTCCGAGAAGACAATGGGTAATATTGAGCCGTTTGTTCTAGCGTGGATTAGTGGGAGCGAAGCCATCCTTGCGCTGGCGGTATCCTCGCGCCTCTCGCACTGGTGGTTTTGGAGCCAGGTCGAAGAGTACGTCCGCCCTCTGTTCCACCCTCCATTCTCCACCTCTCCTTTTATTCTTATCCTTTCTTCACCGACCCATTTAACTCACAAAGAGAAATAGGACGGAGACCTACCGCTACCACTAACAGGACCTCTTTAGTGGGGCAGTCACGTTTAAGAAGGACACAATGGCTTGGCGAGCAAGAGAATACGAGGTGCTTTCGCTCCTCCTTGTAATGACGAGAATGATGATTTCTATCGAGAGTAAACCAAAAGAGTGTGTCATAATAGGATAGCGTACATCCAGACGGTTACTCTGTGATTTCTCTTCGTAGCATTCATTGACCCGACCGGAGTCATCATAGCTATCGACCTGTATTTCAACTAGCTAACATAAGTAGATGAAAATGGATAGTGTAGATAACGTAATATTGTGGTGCATGACGCATTCCCTCCATTTCCCAACAATAAATAAATAATAATGTAATATTGTTACTAAACCGGCATAAATATAAGACCACTGCCCGATTGAAAAGATTTGCATTGTCGAGGCTCAGCGAGCGGCCCGACTCTCTTTAGATGCCCTTTGCCCTGAGCCACTCAGCTTGCCCGACTCTGGACATATGAAGAATGAGTCTGGCTAGCTCAACTTGAGATTATATATATCGACGAGTAATCGTTCCTGTGCAAATTCAAGTCTCTGACCCTGTGAACCTGTTCCCGGGTGCGCGCCCGCGAAAAAATACCTCACAGGCCCACGATGGAAGCAGATCAACCAACCAGTACTCCCACCACTGCTCCCAACGACCCACTCTGCTCGTTTAAGCCTGCAAGTACCGACAAGCGACCCTTCCAAGGCGGCCAGTTTGATGAGTACTTGCCCGATGACTCCGCGTCCGCTCAAGGGACGTCCACGTGGCCTGGAATGTTTCAAGGGGACTGTTTACCCATTCTCTCCTCTCAGTCATCCATGCCGAGAGGGGACGGGGCAACTTCCACCTTGTAAGCAGAAATATAGGCTCCTTCTCGACATCGATTGACGTGCCCTCCTATTCCAGTAATATACCCGGCATTCTGTTCACAGACACATATTACGACCCGCTCAGTCTTGGCACTCCCTCGCAGCAATTTCAGCATGGAAACGCGTCACAGCCCTCGGGGACTTTGGAGTATCCATATGTCGAGCAACCGCAGGACATACACGCAACCAACCACTCTCCCCACGACTGGCAGCAGAGCACTTCCCTGCCTCAACGCGAGCTCGGTCCTCATCCGCAGTCCCAAGCCTGGGTCGAATCGGGCCTCGTAGATGTTTCCCTTGAAGATACCTTATTCGGTCCGCCACCAGAGGTTGCGACTACAAACCTTCTCCGTGACCTCGTTGACGAGTCAGCGCCGCAGGTCACTAATCTACCTCCAAGGTAAGGTGGCGGTTAGTTATAGAGTACTACTCCTCATGAACGTTATAGCACCGTACGAGGGATTGATCTTGAAAGCCCGCGACCAGCGGATGGAGGGAATACGGTTCGAACAAGGCGTGACACATGTGTTACTCTGAGTTTCCATATGCAGAGCCTCTCCAGTGGGTCAGTTACCTACGATGGGCTGAAGATCCCGAGGACGCCTTCGGTCAGAAGCGAGGGCAGTGAAGCGGGAAAAAAACTGCTCCGTCTTCAAATCCGCGTCCTTGGTGCAACGACTAAGGCAGCATATGAGACACTCTGTGACATATGCAAGGAAAGGGAGGGGGATAGGGACGCCTTTCCCGACTTTCGTGCTAAGAGTGATATACTTGTTCCACGAAGGGACGGCAGAGTACTCGTCTCTTTCACCTTGGCCTGCCGTTCCAACCATCGCAAGCCTCACGATTCAGAGTATTGGTGAGTGACTCTTCGACCAATGAATGCGCCGCTGATCCGTCATTTCCAGCCTGGAAGTCGTTCTAAATGAAGGCCCAGAGCAAAGTATCCCTCTTCTCCAATACCAACTCCCTTATTTTTTCAATATTGTAACGAAGCTTCCCCCACCGAGGAGAAGCCAAGCAGAAGATGTAGATGCCGTAGATGCCGTGGTCCCACGCCCCTCTAAACTACCTAGGGCAGGTCCTGGACGTGTTGGACGTGTTGGAGGCCCGGTGTCCCAAGGCTCTGATCCTTCTCGCCTGAATGGCCTCTCATCTGGGAACTCTAGAGGCTCAAGTGATGATATATCGTCTGGCTCCAGTGGACCTTCTGCCATTATTGTGGATAACTCTCAACCTGCATCGCCCGCGGAAGTCCCCATGCCGTCTTGCCAGCTCAACACCGCGAACGATGAACCTGTAGATGGGCAAGGTGTCGTGGTAGAAAGGATAAATCCTAAACAAGGACCAACGACTGGTGGCCCGGAGATTTGGATCTCAGGCTCGGGCTTCCCAACAGGCCTGAAGCCACTGTATGTGAGATTCGGGGGTAACTCCGCCCGTGCGGTAGGTGTACTATGGTGTTCTTTCGTATAACACCTGACCGCTTCTAGGCCGTTCTAACACCTGACCTGCTCTCGTGCTCTCTGCCGCCAGCCAATGTTCCAGGCACGGTTCAAGTAGTCCTCTCTCGCAGTTCCGACCCCAGGGCCCCTGTTCTGGGTACAAGTATTTGTCAATTCGAATACGTCAATGATCTCAATGAGATGTGAGTCTCGACACTATTTACTCCCGTTGCTCACATGAAGTGTCTAGGATGCCCATCATGGTTCGTATCCAAAAACATTGTACCCCCGAAGTCGCAGATGCATTGGATCGCCTCCACAAGGAGATGAAGAAGCCCACTTTGACGCGACCCCTAAGTGGAGGAGGGGTGCGTCATGACGAGACTGAAACTGCGATCATTCAAGCACTGTCCCCACTCCAGAACACTCAGGACTTTGAAGAGGTTATTTCGAAGACCAACGACTACAAACAGACCCTCGCGCATTTTGCAGTCCAATTCGGATATACTGACTTGCTTAGACGGCTAGTGGGATGGAACATAGACCTCTCCATTGCCGATGTCAATGGTTTTACGGCACTCCATTGCGCATACAAGAAAGGGGACAAAGCCTGTATTGATGTCCTTCTGGAGAAGGGGGCACCGGAGACTACATTGGACGCACTGGGACGAGCGCCTTCCCACTTGATGCCAGAAGCCTTCGCTTTACTGAACGACCACGATAGCAACACAGCCTCAAATGACCAACTCGAGATGGAGCAAGAACACGACACGCCCTCTCTCTTCCAAGGCACACCACTCTCTCCGACACCCTTAGCCCAGCGTCACACAATTTCTGGTCCACCATCTCCTAGGATTCGTTGGCCACTCCCGCCCTCCCTGCTTCTTGCTCACGCTGGTAGCCCCCCGTCCCTGCAGTGTGGCCAGGAGCCTTCGGTGACACCCGATCTAGGTTCACCCGCCACATACAGTCCCTCAGAAGCAATCCAAGCAGTACCCGCCGACCTTCCCCGCGCCCCCCCTGTTGCTCCGATTCTCCACAACCCGCAGTCACCTCCTCCAATATATTATGACCAGAACGAGTATACGGCCATGAGTTGTCCAACTCCATCGCCTCCATCGCCTTCACCGCCCCCAACGCCTCCCTCACACTCGCCACTTCCTCTTCACTTCCAAAGGGCCTCGTCTCCGCCCGCACCTGATGGCTCATCACGGATCACTCCCACATCATCCCCAAGACCACTAAACCTGTCCTACTTCATGGGTGACTTGTCCGCCGTCTCGCAGAGCACTGCAGTTCCGTCACCGGACATACAACAGCCGGACGTGGGTAATTTTGAACAAATTTTCAAAAATAACCTGGAGACGCAGCAACTCCTCGAATCCTTCGCTTGTGGCGAGTTTGATAGTGCCGCCCAGGCAAATTGCGTTCCCGGAGCCCAGAACAAAGAACATTTAACTTTTACACAACCTCGCGAGCTCCCTTCGTTCATGAACCACCCTGATTCGAGCATCAACCCTCGTCTTCGCAGCGCCTCCGTTTCGACTATTTCGAAGGGACGACCCATCACTCGGCCGCAGACGATGGTAGAACAGGTGTTGGATCTGGCTCGAGTACAGCTGCAACTCCCCGCCCATGTTGATGCTATGCAAGGCCCGATATCTGGTGGCATATCATTTACCCCGCAGCACTCAGACGTCTCATTATTCGAGAGGTTATGTCGCTTATATCGCTACTTGGATGTGTCTGAGGACACACCTCATAGTCCTTCGGCCCTATCCAATCTTTCACGAACCTCCTCTATGAGTAGTATCCATCGTCGTCCCCGTTCTCGTTCACGCTCCGACATGCTCTATCCTGAACCTTCCTCGAGTGTGCACCCCATGTCAGAGAAGAACCGCAGATATATTGGACGCGACGAATCCCCAGGTCAACAGCTCTACATCGATGAAAGGTTCTTGGAGACGGTTCTAGGCGACAACCCATCACTCCGTGTGCTGCTTGGCAACATCCTCGACTCTTCTTGGAGAAAGGAGCACGTAGTAGAACCCAATTATGGGGCAAACAACGACGATGTTTCCCAGGGGCTCGATCTTCCTATCGAGCCGGGATCGTCTGTTCTGCTAGCATTCATCCTCAGGACTGGTGATGATCACACATGCGTTTTGTGCAAAGAGAGTCTCTCTACACGAGTCCCTCGGCAGTTGAGGCACGTTCGAGGACACATAGATCTTCGACCCTTCCCCTGCGAGGGCTGTGACTCATGCGACCCAATGTACGTCTATTGCTGTCACCCTTTATTTGATCAACGTTCTTACGTGCCCATAGGTACCCTGCAAGGTTCTGTTCTCGTGACCTTCTTCAACATCATCATCGATCGTCAAAATCGGGTAAATGTCCCTACTGGTGAGTTGTACCTTTAGGCATTGGTATGCATTGTGTCTGAATTCTTGCTTCACTCAGTGGCGAGAGAATGCGCCAACACAATTTGAGGAGACACATCCAAACTAAGCATCATCAATCCACCAGCGGAGGAGCACCCCAAATCGCAGATGCCACCACTGAGTGGGAGGTCACTCCATTCCTTCTCCATCCTACCCTTGAATCTTATGGCCCACGTGGCCCACGCAAGGCACACGTGCAGAATCTCACTGACGACGTAATTTTTGAACTTTCAACCGGTACACAGAATATGAGCGAGGTCAACGAATGAATGGAGGGATTATTATATTATTTACCTGCACTGAGAAAGCTTGAAGTATCATGAGGCTGCTCATTTCTAGTCGTTAGGAGACGAGAGACCATTGCATCGAGCTTAATTTCTTTCTTCGCTGATGAATTCTAGGGTATAAATAGCATCTGTGGTCCACGCGTTTCTATTTCAGTTGCTCACCTCCCGTTCCTCCTAGGCAGTTCAGGGCCTGAGAGGCCCCGGATTCGAGTGCCTGAGGTGCAATGACCAACCTTTCGCGATAGACTCGGCAGTTGTGACCTCAGCAGCTAGGGAGTCAGTTCGCCGTAACGATATTTCCACTCTACTACCCCATTGGTCAAATAGCTGGTGCCCTCTTCCGTCCAGAATTCGTCTGATAGAGCTTTGTACGCCGCTTGTGATTTTTCGAGTCCCTGCCTTCGTTCTTCTACCTCTACACCATTGTGAGGTGGTCTCAATAGTGGTTCAGGGACCTAATCAAGCCGTGACCGAAGGAATGGAATTGAGGCGAGTAAAATTCCGGACAAGTCCTTCATCCTGTTGGACGACCGTAAATGTATTAGTACATTCACTTTTGTGCCCAGATCGATCTCGCGGTAAACATTGCCCAGCCCGAATGATTGTTGCCTTTGTGAGGCTGGTGTGTCGAGATGCAAAGCTTGGACCTTCTCGCCCGCTGACGTTTCCAATGGTGTACCCTATTCACCCAGCCTCACATATCACGCAGACGTTCAGCCGGAGCAACTACCCCCGGTCGGATTGAAGACCTGAGGCGATTCGCAAACAGCTCTCCGTCAAGATGGAATCGACTACGATTTTCGTGAGGCGAGATGACACGCAGCACGTTACTTCTATCGGCCTCGAATGCGTCCAAGTCTACTTGACACCTTCGACGCATCGACGCAGGGTTCCACCAGAAGCTCGACGAATGGGGCTGACGCGCGCAACCGCCTAAGTTCTCTCCATAGAATGCAACAAGTGGTTCCTCTTCCGTCAAGTAGTCGATACCATCCTCCTAAGATAACCGACCTGACCTTTCTGCATTACTATCCTCCAAATCTGGACGCAATACCCCGCAGTGACTTCGTCTCACACTCATTCGGTGCGCACTAGGTTACTTTGTGGTAACAAGACCGAGATATTGCAGCAGGAGCTAATGATGTGTGTATTTTGTAGGGTACGCCGGCCACTATGGTCTGTTCCTCATTTTAGTTTTGGGGGGTGATGCCGTTCGTCAGTATAACCGCACACATGCCAAATTTGCGTTCTTGAATTCTTCGAAACCCGTCGTACGTCTACTTCGCCTTCCGCCCAGCTCTTGTTCTCAGTTTTAATCTCACCTGTCCACAGGTACAAATATCGGGTGTCTCTGTAGAGAACGCAGCCCCCTTGAAATACAGCTCCCCCACAATCCCAGCCGTTCAATGTCTCCAACCCGCCGTAGCCATCCAACGCATCATTATTGCTCAACCATGTCCGTCACTAGCGCTGGCATCTGCGGGGAAATGGCAGCTGAGCCCGATGGACCTGAGTTTGATGGTTTGTCCAATTAGACTGGTACTAGTGGGATCGGCAACGACGCCGCTGGAGCGGACATCCCTGCGAGAACGTCCAAAGTGACCAAGAAGAATTTACTTAATCAGTATATTTGGTAGGATCTCGTTGCCTGGAGTAGCTTGGATTGGTTCCAGTGCGTCCATCCTTCCCGATCATACACCAAAACGCCATATTTACGGTTGCACGGGGCAGGATGTCGGAGTCCCAGGTCACCCTCTTAACTACATACACCATCTCCTGTGCCCTAACCCCCACCGCCGTTCGTCCAGCGCACCGAGCACGAGCACGAGCACTCCACTTCGCGCGCGCGCCTCTCTAGTGACGAGTCCACGCGTTTGGAGTGATGCTGTTGCTCCAGTTACAATCGCGGAGCAAGTTTGTCGTTCACCATTTGTGAAGAATTATTATTACCTTCCCAAGGATGCGACCCTCGAAGAGTTTGATAATTGTTTATATGCACGTAGCTTGGTTATGACGTATGGTACGTCCTCCCCTGCATGACAATGGTTTGAGTAGGCGCTGGCTGACTGGTGTTTGTAGTAGTTCCATTTGTTGGGTTGGTGTGCTAGATACAATCCATCCCATCGGATCTGACGGTCGATAATTAACCATCGAGGCACATGCTTGGTGGGGTGCATTCATCCTCACTCCGCTTCTCGTTCACCCAATATATTCCAGTGGCCGGCTGACATAGCATCGCGTTTACAGCTCTTGATCGCCCTTCTTATTTCGGTTGCACGCGATTCGCACGACGTTCATGGGATGTTCGGTATGTGTCTACTTTCTGCGTCCTCAGCAAATAGGTTTACAGGAGCGTACCATGGATTTGACCATGCTCATTCTGCAGGCTGGCCCTTTGGTCACCTTTTCATCGAGAACATTCCTACTAGCCCGTCATACACCGGTGTTTACAGATATGAATCGTGCATTCCGCCCTCTCACACAGTTCTCTCCTGCTCTTCCCTCGTTCAACACTTATTCCTCGCGGGGGGCTTGGACCCGACCACGTCGGGCCCATCTCCCCCCCCTCCTCTGAAATGGTCACCACTTCCGGACATCCTAGGATGGACGCGTGGGTGAGCGTGAGACCGCAAGGTGATCGCTCTTTGGAGGAACCCGGATCTAGAGGGGGGTAGAGACAGACCACGAGAGCCGGAGCTCATTCTCCGGCATGACCACGAGAGCCGAGGCTCCTTCCTCGGCATGATCCCTGTACTAGACACGCTAGAAAGATAACGAGACTTAACTCACATATAGACGAGCTTAGAGAACCACACCTCGCCCCAGCCCTAGACCGCGGGCCCCTGTAACCGGCTTGATGAATTAAACCCTACTACACCAGTACAACAAGAGAAACCATGTATCGAAGCCCCAGGCCAACGAGAGGAAGTAGTAAACACACTACACAATACTGAAAATTTCAGCATACACATAAGCGCAAGCTGGGGAGCCTCCCCCAAAAAACCTGACGATACTAAGTGCCCATCGGAACCCGGACCGCATATCAATATAAAAAACCAGGAACATCAGATTGTCCCTGACAACAGTAAGCACCTTAAGGGCAAAGAAACCGACAAACACCCACTGACCCTGAACCGCCCATGAGAATGAACGAAAGAAGACTGAGAAAGAATGGGCGAAGGAACCTGACCCGGCTATTTAGATTCTAAGATAGAGAGCGAGAGATCCGAGCGGACCGGCAGTGAATCCGTAGTTTGATAACTGAGTAACAGCCCGAGCGATGAGCACAAAACCCAGCCCGTAAGGCAAAACAACAAACCTAGTGCCGTTAGGTGATTAAACAAACATGAATTACAACATTAACACACAAACGAGCTCCCGCCGTCCCGACACGCTAATGCAACAGGTGAGGGACAGAGGAGGGGCGCTGGAAGAGCCCTACGCGAGTGTCCGGAGCGCACGCGTTCGATCAGGAAACACCCGGACTGGGAGTGGTCTCACGGGGTTGGCCAACCCAGCACAAGTACACGAAACCCCCAATCATGTTTCGCGCGAGGCCAATGACGCCGTTTTTCCAGGCGGAGGCTTGCGCGAAAGCGGTTCAGACACAGACCCAGACCATTTCGGGTCTCTTAAATTCGGGGGAACGGAGGCCCCTGAAGATCACTCTGCGAGAAGTTCAAGTGAAGAAGAGACATCCGAGTCAGACTCATCATCGTCATCAGAAGAAGACGAACCTGCAGGAGGAAATCCATATAGACCAAGACACAACACACCGAAGAAAAGACCAGGACTTAAAATAGCTTCCCTAAACATGAGAGGACGACAGAAAGACGGTAAAGACAAAATGAAGATGGTAATCAACTGGATGCATATGAACAGAATAGCAATCTTAGCCCTCCAAGAAACACACACTCTAAACAAAGACCTAGAAGCCCTGAATAAGAGATTCAAATATGTTACATTCTATGGGAGCAGGCTGTCCACCGCAAGCAGCAGGATCTTATTCCTAGTAAGCGACGACATAGGCACACCAACAAACACAGAATTTAAGAATATTATAAGCAGAAGAATAGGCTCACTAAAGCTAAACTACAGAGAACAAACCCTCAACATCGTAAACATATACATGCTGAATGACAAGAACCATCAAAAAGAAACACTAACTAAACTAAGGAGGTTACTAAGAGCGGATAAGGATCTAAAAGAATTGGAATTGGTAATCCTAGGGGACTGGAACTTCGTAGAGGATCAGATGGACCGGAGCCTGCAACACGCCAATGACAGAGGCGTAATGAGAGAAATGACTAAACTGAAAGCATCACTAGAACTCACCGACGGATGGAGGAAGGCAAACCCACAAACAAGGAGCTTCACATGGGAAGGAACAACCGGAAACAACAGAAGGAACATATTCTCAAGAATAGACAGAATATATATTTCAGACACTACGTGGCAATCTACCAACAAATACAAAATCATCAACTGCGACGTATCAGACCATGACGGAATAGCAATGATGATCAGGAGTGCAACTGCCCCTAAAACTGGCATGGGAGAACCCAAACTAAATTTAAAAATATTGAACCACCCGGAATTCACAGAGGAAGCACTCCGACTACTAAGAAAACTAGAACACAAACTACAAAAATACAATAAGATGGAAATAAGAAAGAGCAAACCTGGAAGAGAAGCCGCCCTCACAAACTTGAGATCCCACTGTAACCCCCAAAGACTATGGCACGAATACAAAGTCGGCATAATAAGAGCAAGCGGGAAAGCCACCCAAACCCGAAGAAAAGAAATATCAATAACCTGTAAGAAAGCGGAGAATGAGGTTAAAAAAGCAGAGAAACACTTACAAGATTGCGCAACTGAAGAAGAAGGTAACCACAGAAAGATCCTAAGTCAAAAGAAGAAAATTCTGAGCAACCTCAAGGAGGAATCGAGAGATAACAGATCGAACATGAAAGAAGCGAAATGGTTTGGAGTTAACAAAAAGTCATTGAAGCTGTGGTACAGCCAAAACAAGTCATGTACAGCAGGCCCAATAATAGACTCCCTAGTCGATCCAGCCTCGAATATAGAAACAAAAAGCCATGTAAAGATGCTAGAAATAGCTAGAGATCACCACTCACGCCTACAAAGCGAACCGCCAATGAACGACTCACAAGTAAGAGCAATAGACAAAATTCTAGTGGGACTGATGAAGACACTAAATGATGACGAAAAGAAAGAAATAAGCAAAGATATTACTTACAAGGAGATAGTAGACATATTAAGAATGGCCCTCAATGGAAAAGCCCCAGGCCCTGACAGAATACCAAATGAATTCTGGAAAGAGGAAATTAAATGGTGCACAAAAATGAAGCTAGATAAGAAATTCAAACAAGGAAACATGAGAGAAGATAACTCACTAGTAGGACCATGCGTGGCAGCCCTAATGATGAAGATAATAAGCGACATAGAGTGATTCGGAGCGAATGATGAAAGATTCTCGGAAGCGAGAATGGGCTTACTCTACAAAAAGAAAGACAAAAGAGATATCCAAAATTACAGACTGATCACACTACTCAATACAGACTACAAAACATACACAAAAGCGCTAGCAAACAGACTAAGAGAGGTAGCCCCAAAACTAATACACAAAGACCAAACGGGATTCATGCTGAAACGTAGCATCTACGACCAGACAAAAATAGTGGAACTAATGCTGAAATGGTGTGAAAACACCAAGACCAAAGGGGCGATTGTATGCCTGGACCAAGAAAAAGCATACGACAGAATAGATTTGACGTATCTATGGAAAGTACTGAAAGTGTTCGGATTCCCAGCAAACTTCACCACGAGAATCGAAAACCTCTACAGCAAAGCCTCCACAGCGATAAGACTAAACGGATTTACATGCCACCTATTCAACGTACAAAGAGGAGTCCAACAAGGGGACCCCATGTCATGCCTACTATACAACCTGGCGATAGAACCAATGATTGAATTCATCCAACAATCCCCCCTAAAAGGGTTCCGAATAAATGACTCACTAACCAGAGTACTAATAAAAGTATATGCAGATGATACCACAGTCTTTCTGGGACCAGAAGATGACCCCGCAGACTTGCAGAGGTGCCTGGATGTATTTTGCGAAGCATCCACTGTGTGTTTTAATAACCTAAAAACAGAAATCATACCTTTGGGTTCAACAGAAGACAGAGAAAACCTAATCCAATCACAAGAACTCAACGGGTGGAGAATACCCGACGGAATCAGAATCGCACAAGACGGTGAAGCGACTCGAATACTGGGTTCCTGGCAAGGTAGCAACATAGACATACAGGAAAAATGGAACGAAATAATGGAAAGGCAACAGAAGACAATAAACCGCTGGAACCACCTATACCCATCAGTTAC
>Ga0307515_10016838_pt1 | contig 13360 bp, 17 predicted proteins | sample 17_EM_MG_FD_194513 | JGI IMG/M metagenome (GOLD analysis project Ga0307515, IMG submission 194513) | Populus trichocarpa ectomycorrhiza microbial communities from riparian zone in the Pacific Northwest, United States - 17_EM | ecosystem: Host-associated > Plants > Roots > Unclassified | place...
AATGTCGCCAGCAATCGCCGCTGGTCGACGACACACCCCAAGCCCGTATTCTCGCTTTCAAGTGCGCAAAGAGTCGGCGGCGGCGGGGAGAAATTTGCAAAGTGCGGCACAGTGATTCCGCACTTTAGCAATTTCTCCCCGCCCCAGGATTGGGAGAGGAGACACGACGGAGTGTGCCATACTGCTAAGCACCCCTACGCATCGGCTGTCGGGGAGGAGAGCTTCCTCTCCGTCAACGAGAAGCCGGATAAAAACGACGCGGCGTCGGCGGAATTGCCCACTTTCGTTTCGTACGCCCCACCTTCCCTCCCATCGGGAAACCCAATGGACTGAATTCCCCTCCTAGATTCACCTCTTCCCGCATACGGGAGGACGGCAGCGTACCCGGTCGTCTCTCCAAACACAGTTCGCCCAGGCTAAGCAAGCTTGACGTAAAAGTCGAAGTGATCGAGATGCAGGAGAACGTATCTTCCTCCTCTTCCTCTGCGTCTGCTCCTACTTGTACCGCCCCTTCGAGCGATACAACGACTATCACGACTATCACCACCACTCGACCGCCTTACCCCACTAGCGCCGAGGACGTCGTCTGATGGTGACGATGGCCAGGGCGGAATTTCGAACGGCGAACGAGCGTTGCGGTGGCTACTGTCCTTCCTCCTCCGCACGACTACGATCCCTGCGCCTACTCAAAATGAAAAATGAAGAATGAAGAATGAAATTCTGCCCTGCTGCTCTGATTATTTCTTCTCTTCCACTATGTAGTATTGTGCGTACCCGTGATCAAAACCCGCCGCACGTGCCTTCTTTCTTGTTGTGTTGGATTGGAAACAGTCCTCCGTTGCTGTCGCTGCTGCTGTTGCTTACTTGCTTACTTGCTTTGCTTTTGTCAGTTAGTCTTGGTATCCTTTTTTTGATAGCCTTCCTTTTCCGTTGGTCTTGTTGCCGTTGCTGTTGCTATTGCTGCACTCTTGCTCAGTCGAAGTCGAAAAAAATGCAGATCGAAATCCACTCTTGCTCTTGTTTTGTATGAATCTATGAATTGCAAAGCTGAACGTATGTGTATTGTGTTGTGTTGGAGCTTTGCGTCGCGCTTTGTGCGTCGAGCGCGCGTGTGGCGATGGTAGTCCAGTGATCGAAAGTCTGGTTGCTCCGATCCTAAGAGAAATGTCCAGTAATGGTAAATGGTCAATCCCTTGATAAGTTAGATGAGTGATCCATGCCGTCCGTTGATCGTCAAAGTCGAAGACTATGCAATCCGTTGATACTTGGTGGCTATACGGTTGAGGTACGATTCGCAGAAGAAGAGCAGCAGTGCCTGTACGTATGACCACGAGGCACAAGTCCCATCTCTCTCGCGACGCACACACACAAATCAATTACTTACCAACAACGGGCAACGATATCGCACCTCCCTCCGGGGCCCGGGGCGTATCTAGGATTCACGTAGGAGAAAGTGAAAGAGCCCGGGTGTGGGTTGTGGGTTGACTACTGGAGAAGACTTGAAGGAGTCGATCCGCGATTGCTTCATCCCCTGAATGAACCACAGTTTGGAATCCAGCCAGGAGGATGGGATGAACTTCAATCACGGTCATCGAATTGGCGCACTTCTCTTTATGATATTTATATGATATTTATATATATTCCAGAGACTTTCTTGAGTTAGCCAAAAAAAAGGGTCATTCATTGAATTTTGCAAGCAAACCTGCCAACAACCTAGGTACGCAGCCCAGGAAACATCAATGATTAGAAGAAGCCCATCATGATATAGTCCAGTACTATTGGCATTCAGTCTTGGTTTGCCCTTTTCAAAACTGTCTGACGATCTGTGGGCATGATCGCGAGCGAGTGTTGGCGAAGAGGAGTGGCGTAGGATACAGTCGTTATAGAAAGGCGAGAGCAAAGAATCTAGTGCGAAATGGTGTGATAAAATCTGCTGTTCAATCTTCCATCTTCTCGTCCTTGCCACTTGTTTGCCTGTGAATTCGGGAGTCAGCTCTCAGGAGCTCTCAAGGGGTAGAGAGTAGGAAAACTTATTATGTATAAAACGTTGTTACACCTTTCAAAAAAAAACCCCCGCACTTTGGTCAGATATGGCACAAATTTTGTTCGAGGCAAACAGGAAACGGCGTACCGGATGAAGACTTCACCTAACGCGCCATTCGACTTTCCATCTTGGAACTCTTCCGTGTTCTGTAGCTGTTTAGGTGTACAGATTGAGATCGTCGGACGAGCGGTTAGGGAACGCACAAAAGCGATCAACAAATATGTTAACGTTTGGTCCACCATAGCATAGGAGAATAACGCACCTGAAGGTTCATATACGCGTCGGTAGCAACGAGGAATCCACGGTACTCGAGCCCCCACTTCAACTTGACTGCGACCATTTTGCCCGTGAGTTCCTGCAAGAACGGGCGTGGATTTACTGGTGCAACCTGTATCGAGGAGTTAGCTTTGAAGGTTCCAAAGTCCCTTTACGGCCCGTGTTCGTACATGTGACATGATGGTCAGGGCCAAAAGATACGCTCCGCATTGTCTAACCACCCAGCTCAAATTTGGGTTCGTAAAAAGAAAGGAATTCCATACAAGGTCAAGTTACAGGTATTCTGACACTGACGAACAAAGAAACGAAAAATTAACCCATATCAACGTAATGTAGATCGTTCTTCATGGTTTCCTTCCACTCCCTCATGCAGCTCCTCCAGTTTCCCCGTTCATATTCAACAGTCCGTCTTCATTAAGTCCAAAAGCCGTGGGCGGAGCACCATTAAACGCATCAGGCATTGTGCTCCAAAGGTCCATGTTGTCACTCTCGCCACCAAAGTTGGTCCACAGCTCGTTCATCCCCGAGAACGGCGGCAGCGAGGTGATATCGTATGGAGGGGCTGCACTAACGTCAAACATGGGTACCTCGTTCCCTGCCGCCCCATTGTTTGCGAACGGCAACTGCATCCTACTCATTGGGGAGAGGGTGGCAGACTCGGGGCCATATGGGGAGTGATAGACGAAAGACGCTCCATCAGCTTCAAGTGGCACAGCCATCGGCGGGTGGACTTGTGGTTGCCAAGCTCCTTGGGGTTGATATACCGGCACTTGAGTACTGAGGAACGGTGAAAACGCTCCTCCAGAAACGTTACTAAGTGCTAGCCCCTGTATATTAGCAGGTGCCGAGAGCTGTGGTCTATGTGAGGGCCGCTTGGACGATGACCTCGGCTCTGGCGTTTCTTCTCTTTGTCGTTTGTGTGATGGGGCGGGGGGTGACGAGAGGTGAGGATTTGTAGTAGCAGCGAGCCCAGTAGGCGAATTAAAGCTGAGCGTGGCCCCATTGCTGCTTCCAGGGGAAATGGATTGCCTTGCGCTCCCCGAGCTGGAAGTCTGACTGATCTTTGGGGTGGTAGGAGAGACGGGGATCCCTCTACTTGAAGATGCCATGGCGTTCGCGTTTTCAGAACGAGCGAACATCCCGGTGGCCTTTCCACCCTTGGCGAGACTATCCCTGGTCACTTGAGAGAGTTCTACCAGCAATTCTTTGCATTTGTTCGCACCGGGCCATTGGGACTCGAGCTGTTCCAACGCCAAACGACAACTCTCCACCTCGGACATGGCAACCCCCGCGGCACCTTTATGCGTGGCATGTATGACTACGAGGAGGATAATTAGGCCAGAAGAGAAGAGATATTGGATGAAAATTGCGAGGTGATGTGAGGGTGGTATGACCGCACCCATCTGGGTAGCGAGGAAGATGCATGATCGGCTGGCAGCAATAGCCTTGGGGACAGAGGTTGTCCTAAGTGTAGAGGCAATACCGCGTCTACTAGGGAGGAAACTTCGATGGAGAGTGATTAGGACGGCATAATACGAAGAACAGAGCACAGCACTCAGGGAAACCTGTCCATAATAAGAATTCAGCAACAAACGACAGTGAGTGATACCATATACGCACCATCTGTGGGGTGGTAGGATTTGTCCGGAAGCTCGGATGAAGGCCCTGACACCATTTGTCAAGCTGGGAATCCAATCGCTCCACGACGACTTTCAGCTCCATCATCTTATGCTCATCCACCTGCTCTTTCAGCTTATCTAGGGAGTAGATATGTCGGAGAACCTTGCCAGCAATGCGATACAAGCGTGTAAGCCCGATGAAGCCTTGCATAAGCGTGGGTCCGGTGTCTGTACGATCGGCGTGCTTGTTCTCAAAGTACGCAGGAAGATCTTCGTCATCAAACGGTAAAGGGAGCTCGGCATCAATATCCATATCATCGATTCCGAGTGGCCTTCCCAGTTGAACTGCTAGCATCCGGTCCAGGCCATAGACACACCACCTGAAAGAGGAGCCACGAGAAATCTGTCAGTACGAGCGGAGCCTGGCGTGGACAGATGGGGGTGCTCACCAGACTTTCCTCCTCGTCTCCTTCTCTACCGGGGTCATCGCCAATGGTCGTGAGGACCGATGCAGGCCGAGATCTTGAGCTGTACGTACCGCCTGGCCGACCAGAAGCCATGCCTGAGGCAAGCGATTGAGCGAAGCGAGGAAACTGGACAAGAGTGCAAAACATTGAACGTGCGCGAGTTGAGTTGACGTGGCAGAGATGTAATACAGCATCATCGAACTAGATAAGGGAATGAAGGAAGCCATAAGCATGATGCCAATGGGACGCATGGTACTGACCGTTCATAAAAGATCATGGCAGTGCCACGACTATCTTTGCCTACTCCTTCAGAACGAATGCGGGGGTCATTGACGAAGCGAGCTGCACATGCGAAAACGGCAAACACGACGGCAACGAAACCGGCTTGCTCCCCCGCACCGTGATTGTCCATCAGCAGACGATAGCGCTGTAGGAATGATAGCTTGTCGACGACGGGCAGAAGAAAGTGGAATTTATCGAAGTATGCTTGTACCTGACGGCAAGTGAACATCGGAATTCTCCTGTGAAACTTGCGCACCCACGAGAAGGTCAGCAAGATCGCGTTCAGGGTACTCCACTTCTTCTGCATATGGAAGCGCCTGGAGTTTACCGCAACCGAGTACGGCTGGGAAATAAAGCACATTGACGTTGGGCACTGAGTCATCCGAGAGGGGCGAACCAGCCTCAGATGCAGCCGTCTCGTTGCGAAAGGTCTCTATGAGCGTCATTGTTGAGGAGCCTCCGATCCATCTGAATGCATCGGCGAGTGATTAGTGATGCGAAGTCGAGTCGTAGGAGTATGTCGGTACTCACCGCAGGTGACCTTCCGAGTCTAAAGCCATCTGACCAAAGTGTTCCGCGAGAGGCGCATGCTCGTCATCATTGTCATGCGTGAGGAGCGTATCGTCTAGTTCTTCTTGCTTCATTCCTACCTGAGGGGTCGTCGCCGGCACAAACGTGTTGACCAAGCCGGTGGCAGATTTGGCAAATTCCGATGGAAGACCTGAACCCTCTGGTGGGAACACTTCGATATGAGGTGCATGCTGTTTAAAGAGTTGCTCCATATAAAGTAGGCGCGCTTCGAGTTCTTGGACGTAGCTGGATATTCGCTTTGGGGTAAGTAGAAAATACACAGAAGGCAACACGATAAGTACATACTGGCGACTGAGAGCAGCCCTATCCTTTGTCTCCATCCATGTACACTGGGTGTTAGATGCTGAACACTGCGGGCAGACGGGCTATGTGCAGGTTGAGTCGGGCGTTAGTGCGAATTACAGAGGAAGAGGGCTTGGACTGACCATTGTTCCAGAGCATTTTGTCTTCTTCCGCCTGTGGTTTATGTTAGACTGGATAAGAGGGCTGGTGGGTAGTAGATCGAGTAAGACAGACCGGCAAGGCATGCAAGCGCGATATACTCGTCGTCGCTGCAATTGGATTGGCTTAGTACCATCTATTGGAGGTGGACTGTTGTCTATACGTTGTTTCTTGGTCGCTGAAGCGGTCATGGCGTAAACTATGGGTTACCGCGGCAGGAAATTGGGAGTAGAGGTTGGCAGTAGAAAGGGACAGACTGGTGATGAGCCAGCCCCGAATAGGACGTTTACAGGCTGGAGTGGCGTGGCGTTGGTAAGAGACAGTCGTGGCGGAGACCAAGTGTGGTCACCGGATTGAGGTTATTTGCGAGAATGGCGGACGGCGGTCACGCGAAGTCCATTTGCCATCCGCCCGAGACATCAACCTGGCCACTTTCTCCTCAATGTGTTTATCACCAAGCCAGCAGTTGGGCAGGAGATCGCAGAAATTAATCGTAGCGCCCAACGTCCTTTAGACGGGTTTCCGACTCCTCTCGAGACCGGCTCACCGCGCACCGCGCAACCTTCTTCGCCTTCGCGATTCAGTGCATGCCGCATGCCGCGTCGCGTGAAGTTCAAGGCTTATGTAAGACAGTGATTTCATGACGATAGGTCCCGGGGGCATGGTTCTGAGGCATGGTTCTCGAGGCACGACTACCCGCTCGGCGCCAGGTCGATTAGGTCAGCGCACCTCAGACAATAGATAAGCTAGAGACACCAAGACAGGTACTGCCTGTCAGCAGCTGGCCAGCTGGAGGTCTTGAGAACTGGTTTGAACGGAGCATTCGGGCCGTAGGTAGACGGAGATCTTCAAAAACACATCCAGATAACTTCTAGACGGTCTTGCAGAACAATCACTCGTAAGTGATGACCACCAAGGACCGTTAGCCACACCGGCTACCCATTTTGGGAGATTCGTCCAATTCGGGGGATCGTGGGAGGGGCACTAAGGAGCAGCTCAGACTGCCCTGCCGGGTTAAAAATGGTGCGACCTGGGCCTGTGATCTAGCTGCGAGGATCGGGCCTTTTGTCTTCCAAATTGCGGAAACCTACCCTCGCAAAACCGGGGACGAGAGCCCCCGGCGTGGGTTATTGTGATGGAAGGTCATCTACATCACACTCAGGCATGGAAGCGCAACCCAAATATTGCCCCATCCGTCAGTCCCAGTGGTCCTCCTCAGACACAGACAAGCTTCCTCTGCCAGCTCCTCCCGCTGTATTGAAATAAAGCCACCAGTCATCCTTTTCTGTTATTTACCGTTTCTGTTATCACTCTGTGACGCGCATACACATTCATCCAGGAACGGGTTACCTGCTTTATTTACCTTTTCGATTCCTTGCTCATTGCTCATTTCTGGAATCTCATAGACCCGACTCTAAAATTCTAGATAAAATAGATATGGCATCAACCACAGCTCTACCCACAAATGCTTCAACGGCCCAAGATGACGATGAGCGGGTAAAAAGTTTCCAGCAGAACGCTGTCCCGGGTGATTGACACAAAAGAATAGGAAATCGAGGAAATGCGACAGCAAGTTCTCAGAATGGAGCAAGAACTCCTCAACGCGGAATCTGGAGGAGCGCCGTCCACCGAGACGAAACCTACCGCAGCAGCGTCAACTGCCGCAACAGCACCGGCTTCCACCACTCCGGCAGCAGCGATGGGAACGCCAGCCACAACAAGTGAAGCAAAGTCTCTATCTCTAAGCACCGCCACCGAAGGAACCGTCCAAATGGACACGAGCGAAGGTGGTGAACATGGTGGATTGGACGAAGACCCTGACGGCCGGAGCATTTATGTCGGGAACGTATGTATTTGTATCTCTACATGTTTTCCCCAATCTTTCCCCCTCTTCCCCTGCTGTGCTCAGAACGTTGACCTGAATTTGGAACGCAAAAAGGTCGACTATGGTGCTACCCCAGAGGAGATCCAAGCGCACTTTTCCGCATGTGGGACTATCAACCGCGTGACCATTTTGTTGGACAAGTTCACCGGGCATCCAAAAGGGTGCGTACCCATTTCATTTTTCGCCTTCGTCAAAGCCTTGTGAAAGCGCGCGCTGATTGAAAATTTGCGGAAAATAGGTATGCCTATGTCGAGTTTGCGAGCCCTGCATTCGTGGATGCTGCCATGGTGCTCAATGAGTCTTTGTTCCGAGGAAGATTGATCAAGGTCTGTTCACCTCCTACGATATCACAGCATCAATTAACCGTTTGCTTCGTGTGGCTTGTGCTCTAGGTCGTACCCAAGCGGACAAACATCCCAGGTTTTAATGGTCGTGGTCGTGGGCGAGGGCGAGGGCGGGGTAGAGGTCATCCGTATGGGTATAGCCCGTACGCCCGTCCGAGAGGACGGTGCGTCTTCTTTCTACGTTTTCTTCTCCTGGATGTATCGTGTTGATGTCTTTATTGCAGAGCTCGAGGGGGTCGCGGTTTCTAAGTATCGGGTTATGGGACACCACGTGCTGACTCGGTTCAAAAAGAAGACAGAGCCAAATCAACGGACTTCGCCACTATACATTATACCCAATATTACGCTACAGCTGTGCACGTTGCCCGAAACATATCTTATCAAAGCATGCAAAACCGCCTGCATGACTTTGTGAACCCGGGTCGATCATTCATCCATTGTTATATTATTCCCGCTGTCCTGTCTCAGCCTCCTATCGTCTGCCCGAATCCTACGGTATTTCTGTCTTCAAATTCCCTGTCTGAGCATGCAGAAAGACGCGTTCATCTGAGTAAGGATGAAATGAGTCCAACGGCACATGCTTCAGATAATAAGAGGAAGGTAAGGTCGCACTTTGCGCAGTATCAGATGTTTTCAGTCCAAGTCGGTCAGATTCATGCTGTCATATACACACTGCCAAACCCATATGAACTTGTTAAATTTGAGAACAACCCGGAAAGGATGGCAGGTCCTCGTACTACTTTGATATATGGTAAAGATATAGGCCAATATCGATGAGTTCGATCAGGATCGGAGAAAGCCCAGTTAGAGTCGTTCTGAGTACAAGTCTAACATCCTTTCGGCCACGAGACGCTGAGGAAGGGGCATGAAGTGACTAGTCGCGACTGTATGTGGGATAATGAGATTCCTAAGTCATCAGGTAGCAATTATCGGCCCTCTCGCAGTATACCCGTAATATAAATATATCTTGGACTCAACCATACTTAGACCCAACGATCTGAATCGACTTTGGTGCCATCATAGCCGCATAGATAAACACTCGAGATTCAAGAAAGGTGGTCTTGTCAAAGGATGAGACGAGCGGTGCAATTTTCCACACACGGGAACCCAAACTCTAGGATCCATACCACACGATAATATCCTCCCGGTGACATGTACTGTCTACGTGATTGATTACTAATATATCATGCATTTCCGCATCGCTGGGTCAGCCCCGATAGGAGTGGGATGTCACGCCACTAGCATATTTGTCACCAGATGGACACATTGTTCCACCCGAGGTGTGGTGTAAAAAATTCATAATACACTTTGGTCGGAAGGAATACAAAAGAGACCAACTCCCTGCCATCTCACCAGGGAAGAAAATATATGGCCAGTGGTGTCACCACCGAGGGAGCGGACATATTCTAACTCCTGATGGGTCAGCCAGATTGACGTCACTTTCAGAACGTGAAAGGAAAAAAAGAGAAAGCGCGCACCAAATGTTAAATTTTCAGCATGCGAATTTCGAAAAGCAGGAATATGGCACAGCTATCCGATGACACCCAGTAGCTCCCTTTCATCTCGGCCCAAATCTGTCCAGAGATGGTCCGCTGAATACAGTAAGCTGTTTATGCAAAGCTATTAATATCTCCGTTCAAAACGGCGGCCGGCACATTTATGACTCATGACCGGCAAACCTAGGTTTAAAAACCTCAATGCTCCTACGGCGCATCTCAAAGAGCTTCGGCGTTCATTACATCGACCTAAGCCTTTATGCCTGAGAACTCTGGACTGGGGCCACAGGCACACTCGATCCCTGTCGCGTCCTCAGCGGGGAAAAGTGACGATTACCACACACGTGATGAGGATGACAATATGAACGAACTGTCGGCAAATAAGACTGTCGTCGATAGAGTTTACCTCAACGATGCAGAGAAAGGATCACCGCCTAGTCATCCCCCTCATACTGTCAAAGATAGCGGCCTTACTGCATGGGGTACGGTGCTCGGGGCGTGAGTTGAATGAACTCGAATGAAGTTCCAAGCACTGACAACTCCCATTGGGCATAGGTGGTGCATGATGTTCTCTACCTTCGGGTTGACAAACGCATACGGAGTGTACCAAGACTATTACGTACGAGTTCACCTTTCCAATTATCCTCCCTCTACTATTGGTTGGATAGGGTCCTTCCAAGTCTTCTTGCGTACGTATGGACACCTAATCTTATATCAACCAACTCATACTAACTTCCTCTTTCCATCAGAGTTTGCCGGGAGTCTTTTCGCGGGGATATTGTTCGACAAGGGGTATTTTTATCCCATGACTTTCGGATTTTCGTTATTGTTCCTCTTTTCGTTCGTTGATATCCCCCTGTCTTCAAGAGAATATTGATCTGACCTTTTTGTAAAGGAACTTTATGCTATCACTCTCCCAACCACAACAGTTTTATCAAGTCTTCCTCACCCAAGGCCTCGGCGTCGGCATTAGCCTCGGGTTTCTCTTTCTTCCTGCTTTGACCGTGCTCTCACACCACTTTGCACGGAGACGGGCATTGGCGATGGGCATCGCTGTGTCCGGATCATCTGCTGGAGGAGTCGTCTTTCCGATCTTGTTAAACAAAATGATCGAAAACTATGGCTTCGCATGGGCTACACGAATCGCGGCCTTTGTTTGCCTAGGTCTCATGACTATTTCTCTTGCTTGCATGCGTACTCGTCCACCCCCACCGCGGCCTCAAGTGGATCAACAAAAGTCGCCTTCTGTGCTGGCTATTTTCAAGGACATACCATACGTACTGGCAGTCCTTGCCAGCCTTGCTAATATCGTCGGTATCTTTTTCATTAGTAAGTAACATTTCGATTATCATTCTTTTGCTGAATTATCTTTGTAGTCTTCTACCTTCAACTTTACGCAATTAAGAAGGGAGTTGACAGTACTCTGGCGTTTTATGCTCTTACTATACTTAATTGCGCATCCATTTTTGGTCGAATCCTGCCCAACTTCTTGGCAGACATCGCCGGTATGTGCTTGGCGAGATACTGTGGCTTCGCCACCTGACTGTACCTCTTGCAGGAGTTTACAATGTTGTCATTATGACTGCCTTTGGTTGTGGTGTCGTTACTTTGGCGACACTGGCGGTAGACAATGCTGCGGGTATCATCTGCATTGCCATCTTCTATGGGTTCTTCAGCGGTGCCTACATTGGCTTAATCGGGCCATTGTTTGCTAGCTTATCGCGTAGCATCAGTGAAGTTGGGTGAGTACCGTCCACTATTGGAAAAACATCAATCTAATCAAAAAAATTACAGCCTTCGTATGGGGCTCGCATTTGCCGTTATCTCCGTTGGTGGCCTCGTGGGAAACCCAATCGACGGCGCTCTCTTGACCAGCTCGTTTCATTGGGAGTACCCCATCATTTTCTCAGCTGTCTGCTTTTTCGTAGGGACAGTTGGTTTGATCATCAGCAGGATGCTGCAGGCCCGAAGGAAAGGAACCTGGAAGGTTTGAATGGCGCAATAGACCGTATAATGTGTATTACCCTATTTGTGTACCATAGGTGCTTATAATGATTAAGTCTACGAGAGAACTCAACGGCCGTCCCATACGGAGCATATGGCAGCTCACTTACAGACCTACCTTGGGGGGAAGACGTCTTCGCGCTCAGAAACGCGAGAATCAGTCAAAGCCGTTCAATCGATGGTTGCGCAAAAAGTAACGCCACACCTGAAGTCTTAAAACTCCGATTACAATACACTAAGGGTGCACCATTTTGGTGCTCTTGCATACCGGACGTAGGTTCACATACGCGCCGCTCGATGCTGGTCGTTGTCACCGTGTGGTTAATAAAGACTGCAGTTTGTCGCCGTCCACTTCTACTTCGTTGTCTTCGTTGTGGTTCCTGCTGTTGGCATACATTGTACCCGTCGTTGGCATACATCGCACCTGCCGTCTTGGCCACCTGTCGCATGCATACATCACAATACGTACATCGCACCCACCGATCGCATACATTGCGCCCACCTGAGTTTAATAGAGGTGTCTCGGAAAAAACTGTCAAATCAATCCTTGCAATTTAACTTGGAGGAATAGCGCTCCATGATTTGGGCTCCTTTCAGACTTCTCTCCAACCTCCGAAGCATTTGTCTGCCGAGATTATCAACCGGCTAGGCGGTCACCTGGGTCCCGGGTTGTGCCGAATGTAAAAAAAAGTATAGGCCTCAAGCTTGCAATAGCCGTTTGTGTTCCTTAAGACTGAGGAAGAGTCCAGTTTCATATTGATAGTGTCGTATTGATACTCAATATACCCCACAGCCCCGCGTTAGAGATCCGCTTGTCTATACCCCCCCAATCGAAGACTTTTCGCTCACTGATACCGAACGCTATGCTATTATGCATATTTATGCCCGAACTCCAGCAGCCTGCAAAAATATTAGCTCAAAGGTTGCACCACAAATCGACCTACAGTACTCACCATTCAGGCTCAATTTCAGTCAATATGCGTATCCTAACATTAGAATCAATAAAAAGTGTCTCGATACTTCGCCAGCCACTCACAGTGTTTTCTTTGTTTCCTCCACTTCATGGAATACTACCCAGCCGCTCTTCGGCTTGCGCGTGAACAGCACAGAGGTCGGGTGCACGTGGAGGACCTGAAATACAGAGAATGACGCTCATTTAGTACAATTTCCACCCCAGAAGTGAAAATCACTGACCTTATCCCCCCTCAATGTCCGATATGTTCCGTCGGCTGCCCATTTCCCAATATTCCCGGCATCGGCATACCCGCTTACAAGACACTTTCGTAGTCTTTTCCCGTCACCTTCACAACTATCGCTACGAATGAGTAGTCACACCACTATTTAAGGAAACCCTCACCTTTCCAGCGGCCATATCCCAAAGCGCTGCATATATCGCTTCAGCTGCGCACGTACATTGACGGCTCTTGATAGCGCTCGAAAGTTCATTGCGTGCTGTCCGCAAAACCTGGATGAAGAGCCGTAACGAACAAAAGCATTGAAGGCTGGAAACAAGTCAGATCCCCTGCTTGAGAGCTAGGATATCCAACAAACCATTGAGAAGCGTTAAGTGATCCTAAACATGCGATATCAATCAAACGTGGATCCAATCCAAGTCACAACTCACCCCCTCCTCGGCTGTAAACTTCCGTCGCTCTAATTCAGCAATAGCACCTGGAGCGCCTTCAGGTATAATGAATACATCCTGGGCATCTGGAGTCAACACCTGGACGGAAGAGCTGGACCAGATCACTACCTGGACGGAGACCATGGCCGCAATGGTCAAGATTTCTTCACTGCACTTCATCTCCTTGCTCTTCCAGATCATGCTTGCGATGCCGACGTCCACTCCGAATTCAGCCACCTTGGCGCCCACCTCCACAAGTCGGCCGTCCTCCCCAATCATCCCGGAGC
>Ga0307515_10016840_pt1 | contig 13360 bp, 4 predicted proteins | sample 17_EM_MG_FD_194513 | JGI IMG/M metagenome (GOLD analysis project Ga0307515, IMG submission 194513) | Populus trichocarpa ectomycorrhiza microbial communities from riparian zone in the Pacific Northwest, United States - 17_EM | ecosystem: Host-associated > Plants > Roots > Unclassified | place...
TCGTGATATTGGTGTGGTGTTAAACTTTAAAAATCGTGTCCCGGGAGCTTAATCGACGACCCCTATATAAAACGTTAATAACGTTTAATTATAGAGCTTTAAACCGGCAGATCTCCTAGGAATACCTATTACAAGCAGCTCCGAGTGCGAAATCTAGAATATTTAGTAGTGGTGTGAGTATAGGACGGGGGTATATATTTGCGTTCCTAAATATCGTCACGTGACGCAATTTTTGGGTAATAAAAACCGCTGTTAATGTTACTTGACTGACATCTACCGGAGGTTCCTCTGTCCTTCCTATCTCCTCTTTTATCCGTCTCCTTGTCCAATGCTATCTATATTGCTATATTAACTAATAGATCCCTTAGTGGAGACTAGGGAGGGGTATTAGAGCGCCTTTAGCTCTTATAAGGAAGAAGAAAGAAGAAGAGAGGAAAGTATAAAGGAGGGAGTATTTATAGACGGGAGGAGGCCTATAAATGGGAGATTAGGCAGCTATAATATAGACATTAATATTGCTCGACTAATACCTACTAGACGCCCCTCCGTCCTTCCTATCTCCTCTCTTACCTATCTCCTTATTAGATGCTGTCTATATCGCCACGTTAACTAATAGATCCCTTAGTAGGGATTAGGGAGGAGTATTAGAGCACCTCTAGCTCTTATAAGGAAGAAGAAAAGAAGAGAGGAAGGTATAGAGGAGGGAGTATTTATAGACGGGAGGAGGCCTGCGAGTATAGGAGATTAGGCAGCTATAATATAGCCAGTAATATTACTCGACTAACACCTACCGGACGCCCCTCCGTCTTTCCTATCTCCTCTCTTACCTATCTCCTTATTAGATGCTATCTATATTACTACGTTAACTAATAGATCCCTTAGTGGGGACTAGGGAGGGGTATTAGAGCACCTCTAGCTCTTATAAGGAAGAAGAAAGAAGAAGAGAGGAAGGTATAAAGGAGGGAGTATTTATAGACGGGAGGAGGCCTGTAAGCACAGGAGATTAGGCAGCTATAATATAGCTAGTGACATTACTCGACTAATATATACCGGACGCCCCTCCGTCCTTCCTATTCTCTCTCGCCCGTCTTGTCGTCCGATGCTGTTTATATTACCACGTCGACTAATAGATCCCTTAGTGGGGACTAGGGAGGGGTATTAGAGTACCTCTAGCTCTTATAAGGAAGAAGAAAGAAGAAAAGAGGAAGGTATAGAGGAGGGAGTATTTATAGACGGGAGGAGGCCCTGCGAGCACGTGATTTGGTAAGTACTAATAGTATAAGATTCTCATATAAGATGGGCTTAATTGCTTACTAAAATATAGGGTATCTTTGTCACTGTAGTGGCTACTATAGTAGTAGAGACGCCTTAAATATTTAATATAACCGACTACTAAGGCTGTTAATAAGTGAAAGGTAGGCTACCGATGTGGTGCAAACGATATAGTTATTAATATCGTTTATAGCCTGTTTTTGCTTCTAGTATACGCATAAATCGTTCTTATATTTAGCGTAGAGCTAGTTATAGGCAGTAAGCTAGTTTAGGTCTAGCTTTGCTATTAATGTAGCCGTAGGTAGTATATCCCTTAGTATAGGCTAACTTAGTAGTTCTAGCTTTAGAAGATTGTCTTTCTTCTTAGATAGGTTAATATACTGCTATACCTTATTAGTTTTGGCTATGTCTTAGATAATAAAGAACCATTAAATCCAATTAGATGGCTTATTAAGGATAAGGTTAATTTTTAATTTAGTAGAGGTCGTTATTTTTAGAATTTAACAGGTTAGGAAGGGTCTAGGTTAGGGTCCAGCTAGCGTCTTAGTAGAACCTTATTTGGACGTTCCAAACTTTTAATTTAATTCGTCAGTTTAGATTACCAAAATCCAAAATTTTATCACAGGGAGCGCGATTAATAACCCCTACTAACAGCTCTAACTACGTCTAATTTTTAATTTATAAATTGGCAGATCTATAGGTAATAGTTATTATAAGCAGCTCTAGGTGCAGTATATATAAAATCTTAACTATAGTGTAGAGAAGTCGTGGCTGCTAATATGCGGTCCTAAGTATTCTCAGAGGTCACGTGACTTCTTATATAAGCGACATTTCCGCCCTTTAAAAAAATTGAAGAATTCTAAAAATTAATTAACGCTATAGACAGCAGCAATATTAATCTGGTAATACTGCCAATTCTCCTTATATACTATTGTATATATATCTAATAGCTCTAGAAGCGGTAAGAAGGTAGGACGGATAAGGGGGTTAAAATTTAGAAAATTGGATTTTGCGGTTAAGCTGTTTAAAAGTTAGGAAACTAAGATAAATACTATATTCTCCGCTTACCTCCGAGCCAGTATATGATTTCCTAATTAGGAAAAGTCGTTTATAAGTAGTTGCTACTGCCTCCATACAAAATCTTTTTGTTATACCTCTTTAGTCTTACTTATAGATGACTAAAATCGTTCTATATTAAACCCACGTTCAAATATAAGCCCTAAAAGCTTCTTAACTCGTGAGATTGCTATATAGGTTAGCCTAGCTATTTTATTCTTTTCCTTAATATCTAGAACTACCCGGTTAAGTATTAGGCCCTAGCTTTTATATATAGTAAAAGCAAAAGCTAGAGTAATTGGAAATTAACGCCGTAAGTAAGAGCCTTTTATACCCTCCTACTTATAAAGCACGGAAAATATAGGGACGACCTTCTTACTATCCTGCTAAGTAAATAGGGCAGGTCCGTTATACCTATCTACTATAACTAGTAGTAACTGAGGCTGATCCTTTTTAATATCCGCGTGTCCCTTCTATACGACATCTTTAATTATACCAGTAGTACCGTTTACTAAGCCTAGTTTAACCCAGATATTCTATATTAGTATTACTTTCGCGCCAATATATAGGGCTAGATTCTCTATAGTATCGCACTAATTAGGAGTGACTTTCCGTATACCTACACTAGTGTTAACTGACTTAATAGCCACTACTGGCTGTAAAAGGTCGCGAAGCCGAGTAGTGTTATACTTACCTATAGTAGCGCGTATACTATATAGCCGAATTGCGTTATTAAAGCCCGCAACCTTATTAGTGGATAGGCCCTGCTTATACCTAGTTAAAAGAAGCTTCCAGGTTAATTTACTTATAGAATTACTACGTAGCTCTATAAGGGCGGTCCTAAATATAGAGCTCTTAGCGTTATTACCGCCCTGCTGCATAACTTGATCTAGGACAGCTATTTAGTTAATTACCTTATAGGCTCCCTTTCTATAGCTAGTAAGCTCTGACGGCCTAGCGGGTAGATTGCTATATAAGGCCGCCTAACCTATAGGGGGAAGCTAATGGAAATTGCCTACTAGTAAGATGTTTAAGCCTCTAAAATAGTTATTATTACGCGTAGGGTAGATCTAACGGAGGCGGTGGTTAATCTAGGCTAGATATACTTGCCTAATTATAGATTTCTCGTTAAGGATAAGATAGTAAATATCCTTAAAAGCTTGTTGTAAAGGCGTAAGACTAGTAGTAGGCAATTTCTTAAATGGACGGTTTACTGGCAACCTTAATAGATTATATATAGTTCTGCTATTAATACTAAAGGCAGCTACCCTAGTAGGGGTAGCTTGAGCCAATAGCAACGGCTTGCTATTAGCCCTTGCTATATTATAGAGTGTAGTAGAGAGGATAGTAATAAGATGCGATTTGCCGGTTCCTGCCTCTCTATTAACGTTAATCCGCAGTAGGGGGGGGCCAAGGCCCACTTAGATCTGCCTGTAGTGATTAACTATAATATTATAGATATAACGCTGACCTAGTTATAAGGAGGATGGAGTTGCTATTTAGGATAGGCGGCTCTATAGTAGAGGCTATAGCCATACTTCCTGCTAATAAGTCCTCTTATTAAGCTCCGAGTACGTACCCTAATACATACTCTAGTTATAGTTATGATTAAGCTCCCTATTACTAAGCCTGTTAGAATCCTTAATTTTAACTCTGTTAGTATTTTAAACGCGGGTATATAGGGCCTTAAAGGACTAATATAGCTCTAAGTCGTCTGCGAAATCGCCCTTAAACTTATTAATATTATTAGTAGTTTTATAACCTTCTTCTAGTTTCCAATTATAGAAGTAGTTGGGTAGGTGCTAATAAGAGTTAACGTAAGCCTAATAGGAAGCCATATAATTAGGGGCCCTAAATCTATTAGTATAAGTAGCCACTTCCTTATACTCCCTCTATGGGTAATAAAGAATAAGCTTTATACGGCAGAACTTAGGATACTGCGGATAGGAACGATCGCCGTTATATTACGGAAAGTACAATATAACTTAAGGCCTTGCTCTTAGCCGACGCTTATAAGTAGAGTAATTAAAATAGAGTAGAAAATTGAGAAAAGTAACGTCCTCTACCCTATCTGGGCGGTGCTTATATTTCTTATAGTTAGATAGTCCGTACCCTCTTAGTTGCCTATTCTTAAGCTTATATATAGCGCTTCGGTTATCCTCTTAGTGGCAGTCTAAAGTTACTATATTTCTTAAGCCTTTAGAAAGGGGAATGTTAAGAAGTAGATAGTATACCTCCTATGCTAACTAATCGCGTTTAGCAATAAGCTTATTTATAAACTTAGCTACTATTAAACTAAAGGTATAAAGACTGTTGGCGTACGGCTATACTAATTGGAGTAACTCCTAGTAGGAAGTTAACTTCTTCTCTTCCTTGCTGTAATATTTGCCTATATAGTTAATTATTACTAATATGCTTATAGCGGGCAACGTATTAATATTTGCTATCTACACCAGTATTATAGCTGAATTGTAGCTATTAAGAAGCTTATCGTTACGCTACGGACAAAACGTCTAGTAATATGGATTTTGATCCTTTAATACAGCGGCCTTATTGCGAAGAGAGCGTGGAAAGTAAAAGCGGCACTCCTTTACTCTAGCGGAGCCTTTCTTTAATCTTAAGTAGTAAGATTTAGTATAATTGCGGTGCCGTTGAAATCGATTAAGGTAGGCAGTAAGAAGCTTACTAGTGTTAACCTGTTCTTTATAGCTAAGAGTAGAAGGATATTAAAGATTAGGAGGCCTAGATTAATTAGGATTTATCGCAGATATAAAAGCAGCCTAGTGCTTAGCAAAAGCCGCCCTTAATTCACCAGTTAACGGATCTGGCCTTAGGGCTATTAAACTCCATAAAAAGCCATATATATAGCCGCTACCTCGCGCCTGCCACTTATATTGGGACTAAAAGTTAGTGCTATTAAATAGACCTATAAGCACGTGCTTCCTAAATAGATTAAAGCGGCGATATAGCCAGTAAGCAGCAATATGTAGGTTATTGTTAAGATTCTAAGAAGTAATCTGGTAGCGCTAAGCCTTATTAGCAGCCTTATATTCGTCAAATCGAGGCATATAAGAGTGTAGATCATACCAATGTAGATTAATAGCGCTAAGTGTAAAGAATAGAGACCCGCTCTTAATATTTTCAGTATAAGCCGTAAGCTTATTTCTCTTCTGCTTCTAGTAAGGCCTAGTGCCCTTAAGCTTCCGTATATGCTATATAATCTTATTTAGAACCTAGTTGCCCCTACTACTATTTATAAGATTATTAAGCTTATCTAAAGATAGACTATTTTTATCTAATTGGCTGTAAAGGAAGCGGGTGGCGTTAAAGGCTTACTCTCTTATAATCCGATTAAACACGTAGTAGCGAAATAAGGGGTGGCGGCTAAACTAACCGTCTTAATACTTAAGTATATGCTTGGCGTACGTAGCCAGGGTAACTATACGGCTTTGTGGTATATTAAAGTCGGCTTTGCTATAAGGAAACAGAGTAGGAAAGGTGCTGCGCATAATAAAACTAGCTAATCGCTTAGAGAGAGGTGTCTACCGCATAGTAGGAACCTCTAGGCCCGTTTATAGGTCTTATTAGTGTTAAACCTCACGACCTAAAAGTTCTAATTTATTAAGGTTAGGTACTAGATTAGGAACCAAAGTATCTAGTATATCATTATTGAATTCGCTATCTAGTACATTACTACTAAACTCAGTAGGCAGAGGATTAATAGTAGGAGGACGTTGCATAGGAGCAGAATTGTTAGACTCCGACTTATTAATATAAGGTAGCTAATTTAATATAAAGCCATTTTTGGGTAAGCTAATAAGCCGGGTGCTACATATTTCAACGTCGCGATAATTAGGATGATTGGCCTTTAGAAAGTAAAGCTATAGTACTATAGTAGAGCGCCTTATGGTATACCGCTTGGTAAACCGCCGACTTAGATATTGGCCACCCTCTACTGCTATAGGCCTTACAACTAGTATATCGAGTTTAGTAGGTAGCCGTAGTAGCTGCCTCTAAGTCTTTGGTGTGTTCTAGCCAAAGCAGCAGACGTGGCTAGTATAGCGATGTTGCTGGCCGCGTACACGTATAACTTGCAGATGAACGTATACGCGCGCAATCAGAAGCTCCTCTACTGCGGTAAGTATAGGTAGGAAGCTAGGAATAGGCCCCGGATTAAGCTCGTTGCTTTCACTAAATAGGGAAGGAAGGGTTAGATCTTTGAGGCTGTCGGCGTCCTTAATGCAGACTTTGCATACACCTATATTGTCACCCTCCGTAGCTAGGCCTATTTGGAACCACCGCTCCTTGCAGCGACTGTACGTCTCCATACGTTCAGCCTGTAGTATACTCCTAAACTTCTTAATTCGCTCCCAATCGACAGCCAAAACAGGTAGTGGTGTGGCCGTAGTTGGAGCTTGCCGTAAGGAAGGTAGTATTAGCCGTAGAGTGGCCGTAGTTGGAGCTTGCTGAGAGGGAGCTTGCCAAGAGGGAGCCTGTAGAGAGGGAGCTTGCCGCGAGGGAGCTTGCCGTAAGGAAGGTAGTATTGGCAGTAGAGTAGGTATTGGCGGTAGAGTAGGTATTAGCGGTAGAGTAGGTATTGGCGGTAGAGTAGGCGTAGGAGCTAGTTCCGGCAAGGACGCATTTAGGTCATTTAAAGCGCCTCTGCTACTGCACAGAGCTTTATCTGTAGTATATAGCGGAGGAGTGGGCGAGTAAGCTTTACCCCGCTGATTAAGAATGCGGTGCTCCCGTTATATTGCCCTAATTATCTTCCGCCGTTGAGCTATTTCAGGGGTATCTTAACTATTCTGGCCGCGAGGTAAGAAGACGTCCTCAGTATCGGTTTCAGGTAAAGCATTTCGCTGGCGCTTTATAGGACGAGTCTCAGTAAAACCAAGCTCTGCTTTCTGCCTATTTGAATTATATTTAGAGCCCTAGGAAAGTAAGTAAAAGTAGAAGTAATATATAGGGAAAACGCACCTTTAACCGACACGATTGACATTGCTTTAAAAGCTTAATAGATGGGCCGTTTTTAATAAAATTAATACGGGGTTGTATTAAACAGCACTTGCTGCACTTAATTAAAGCAGGTTCTACCATAGTTAAGACGCGTATAGTAGTATTAATAGAGATGTCAACAAAAAGGTTAATTTGCTGATAGTGAGATCTTAAATATTTTGGTGTTCGTCACGTGTATTCTACAGGTAGATACCGCCCGCGTTTTTTTTTCTAACCAATGAGAAGCTAGCTTTCTAACCAATCAGAAGCTGGCTTGGCAGGGTTTGAAAATTCGAACACCTGAAAGTATAGACCACTCGTACCTCGGGTCAATTATGGGTAGACGCGTCCAAATACAGTATAGATACTACAGTTTTCTTATTGACCCGAGGTACGAGTGGTCTATATTTTCGGGTTCAAGATTTCAAACTTCGCCAAGCTGGCTTCTGATTGGTTAGAAAAAAACTTGCGCGCGGTAAGTTATGGCAGAATCCACGTGACGAACTTCAAAACATTGAGCTCTCAAACGCTCTGCACAAAAGCTCCGTACGAAGCTCTGCGAAAGCTCTACTAAAAGCTCTACCAAAAGCTCTACTAAAAGCTCTACCAAAGGCTCTGCCAAAGGCCTTGCAGCACCTTTGCCCACCTAGTGTACTGGCCATGCAGTAAATGGAGCACGCTGTGCGCAGGGGTCTAAGGGGGTCTCCCCTTTAAAGCTCTGCTCGAAGCTTTACTTGAAGCCCTATACGGAGCTCTAAAGCTCTACTAACACGCAGCACTAATATACTAGGAAGGTTCTGCAATCGGCCGTATAACCGCCCATACGGTTAATCGCCGTACAATTGTCTCTACGAACGGCTCTACGAACGGCTCTACAAACGGCTCTACAAACGTCTACACGATCGCCCGTACGAACGTTCATACGATCGATTAATTAAACGTCTATACGACCGATTGATCAAACACCTATACAATCAATCAGACGCCCGTATAAACGTTTCTACGAGCGTCTACAAACGTCTACAAACGTCTCTACAAACGTCTGTACGAACGCCTACACGAACGCCTATACAAAGCTCTGCTCGAAGCTCTACTAAAAGCTACCAAGGCCTCTACCAAAGCCTCTGCAAGAGCTCTGCCCACGTAGTAAATAGAGCACGTAGTGCGCAAGGGGGGTCCAAGGGGGTCTCCCCCTTGAGCTTAAAGCTCTACTCGAAGCTCTACTCAAAGCTTAATACGGCGCTCTAAAGCTCTACTAACACGCAGCACTGATATACTAGGAAGGCTCTATAATCGTCTACACGAACGGCTCTATAAACGGCTCTACTAACGTCTGCATAATCGCCCGTACGAACGCCTATACAATCAATCAATCAATCAAACACCCAGACAATCAATTAATTAAACGCCCATACGAACGACCAATTAAACGTCCATGCAATTACCTATACAATTGTCTCTACAAACGTCTCTGCAGTTAATCGCCCGTGCGAACGCCTGCACGTGGCTCTGCACAAGGCTCTACACGAAGCTCTACCGAAGCTCTACACGAAGCTCTACACGAAGCTCTACCGAAGCTCTACACGAAGCTCTACACAAAGCTCTACCGAAGCTCTACACGAAGCTCTACCGAAGCTCTGCACGAAGCTCTACCAAAGCTCTACACAAAGCTCTACCGAAGCTCTACACAGCTCTATAAAAGCTCTATAAAAGCTCTGCAAAAGCTCTACAAAAGCTCTACACAAACCTCTATATAAAGCTCTATAGAAGCTCTACTAAACGCTTCACTAAAGCCTCTGCAAGAACTCTGCCTACACGGTAAATAGAGCACGTAGTGCGCAGGGGGGGTCCAAGGGGGTCTCCCCCTTGAGCTCAAAGCTTTACTCGAAACTCTACTTAAAGCTTAATACGGAGCTCTAAAGCTCTACTAACATGCAGCACTAATATACTAGGAAGGCTCTATAATCGTCTACACAAGCGGCTCTATAAACGGCTCTATAACCGTCTGCACGATCGCCCATACGAACGCCTATATAATTAGTCGATTAATCGATTAATTGCCTATATAAACGCCTATACAATCAATCAATCAATTAATTAACTAAACGCCCGTACGAACGTCTCTACGAACGGCTCTATAAACGGCTCTATGCACGGCTTTACGCACGGCTCTACAAACGTCCATATAATTAATTAATCAATTAATTGCCCACACGAACGCCCGTACGAACGATTAATCAAACGCCTATACAATTGCCTATACGATCGTCTCTACAAATGTCTCTGCAATTAATCGCCAGAACAAACGGCTGCACGTCTGCACGTCTGCACGTGGCTCTGCGCAAGGCTCTGCACGAAGCTCCGCACGAGGCTCTACCAAAGCTCCGCACGAGGCTCTACCAAAGCTCTGCACGAGGCTCTACCAAAGCTCTGCACGAGGCTCTACCAAAGCTCTACATAAGGCTCTATTAAAGCTCTGCACAAGGCTCTGCCAAAAGCTTACCCCCTACTGCAAAGCACGACGGAGGTATAGGATTTACAAAACAAATCCATACCTACCAGTATATGTTAATTAAGTTCTATACAATAAGGCTCTAAATTAAAGCTTTGGGTTAATTAACCAGCTTATTAATTATAAACTCGGGTCAAAATTTTCGTTGGGGGGTACCAACGATCCGCATGTTAACTAAAGGAGGGACAAATGCAGCGAACCCGCGCAATGCATACCCAAACGAGTGCACTAGCAACCGGCCATAACAGTACAATGAACAGTAGCAACGAGATATGGTAGCATCCATGTTCATCCACCAAAGCATTTTCCATCAGCGAAACAGAAATCGCAACCCCGTTCTGTGCAGTTTTTTTTCAATATTCAACATCAATATAAGGTCGAATTGATATTTATATTAAATCGCTGACTCATATTAAAAATATATTAAATATTGATTATTAAATACAATATATAGAGCTTCAAAATTCGACTAATCTCCCACCAATATTGTCGGCGTAGTAATCCTTAACTTGGTATTATATTTAGTTGCTCTATAAGTTATATACGCTTAAGAGTCTTAGCTACTATATCTATAGCTATAAGTCTACCGCTGGCGGTAATATGGCTTCTTAACTAACTCTTTAAGCACTCTATACGCTTAATATTTGTACTTCTAAGCTTTGTACGGTCCTATATAATTATTTAACGACGCCCTAAAAATACTCGCTCGGCCTTTACTAATATAGATAGTATAGATAATATATTAATAGCCATCTATAAGAGTTATAGGTAATTAGTTTAGCGTATTAGATTAAGCTACTACTATAGCGCTATACCTTATATTAAAGTAGGCTTTACTTTAATAAAGTCTTTATAAGCTCTATTTTGCCAACATTAAAGCTAATTACAGCTTTTTTAGCTTTAGACATTAGCTCTAGCATAATCCTCTCTGGCTTTTTGTAATTAGATTTAGCTAAGTTTAAAGTAACCGTAATTGCAAAATCGTCTATATAGCTAAGGGAATAGGCTTCTTTTATCTCTAGTTTATAGGTATTATATAGATATAGTAGAAATAAAATAGGGGATATAGGCGAACCCTATGGTATCCCTGTTTCTAGTTCTACTTATTCTTATATTTACCTATTAAAAGAAAGCTATATCTTTCTATTACTAAGGAAAGTAGCTACCTATTATATAAACGCTATAGGTAGTTCTAGTTCCTTATAGATAGATAGAAGCTGGTTTTTAGAGATATAGTTAAAAGCCCCTTTTGCGTCTAGAAATAACGTAGTAGCTATCCTTTATCTAGCCTTTTTCCTACTATTTTTAGATTTGATATTATTTAGAAGTAGTAAAACTACGACTATTACGGACTGCTATCTTCTTCCTCCTAGGTATAAATCGTAAAGTAAGTTAGTAGTACTAGCTAAGTATCCTAATTTAATAGTAAAGATCTTTTTTAGAGTCTTTCTTATGCAGTTTAGTAAGGAGGTAGGTCTATAGGACTTTGGTAAGGAATAGTCCTCCTTATTTACTTTAGAGAGAATAACTCCTTAAGCTTCTCTCTAGACCTTTAGCTAATAGCCTAAAATAAATAAAATTCTATAGGTTCTATATAGAAGATCTTCTATAATAGGATAGGCCTTTTATAAAATTGTAAAGGATATCCCATCTAGTCCTAGAGCCTTTTTATTAAAGCTAGAGAATATTACTTATTTAACTTCTATTTTCTCTAGTTCTAGCCATTCTTATCTATTATCTATTATATAGTCCCTCTATTTTAGCGGGCTAGTAAAAGGGAGTTTAGGGAATATAGTAGTTATAAAAGCTTTATACTGGTCCTTAAAGCTTTTTACTAGTCTAGTAGTTCCGTCTTTACTATATTGTAGACTAGGGGTTATTCGCAGTATTCTCTTCTTTATGTATTTTAGGGTAGTAAAGACCTCCTTCCCTTGTGCTTTTTCTAAAAAGCTATTCTAGTAGCTAGTCTTAGCTTCCCTTATTACGTGGAAGTATTGATTTTTAGCTTCTTTATAGGCTTCTAGTTTAGAACTTCTAGAAGGCTATTCCTCTTAAAGTCTTCCTAGTTTTGCCATTTTTTGTCTTTTCTTTAAAAGCTCTTTATTCTATTAAGGTTTAGAAAATTCACAGGTTCTAAATCTAGGGATAGCTTTCTCTACTGCTAGCTTTATACTACTAGTAAGATCTATTGCTAGATTATCTACTAATGTACTTAAACTTCTATCCCTAGGTCTATAAGAATCTTCTAAAGAGGCTAGGGGGCCTTTTTCTCCTATCTTTATATAGGGGTTTTCTCTTACTTATTCTTCTAGTGCTAAAAGTTTTACTTCTAGTTCTAGCTCTAGAACTTACTCTTTTTTTTTTAAAAAAAAAGTAGAAAATAGCTTCTAGTTTGCCTTTTTATAAAGAAAGGAGTTTCTTAAAGGGGGTTTAAGTATCTTTGCGTCTCTCTAGTAAATAGAGAGAATGCTATAGTTTAATTATCTTAGGTATTTTCTTAAAAGTTTCTTAAATAGAAGGTTAGGTCTATAATAGACTTTTCCCTTATATTAGATCTATAGAAGGTCTCTTCCTATTCGTCTAAATTTAGTAATTGGTAGTTATATTTATCTAGCCAGTCTACTAGTTCTTTAGCCTCTCTAGTTAGATTTCTAGCTAGCGCATTCTACTGTATATAGTGTAGGTTATAGTCTCCTATTAGTAGTATAAAAGAGAGGTCTATTTCTAGTTCTAGAATGGCCCTAGAGATAGTAGTTGTACTATTTCTTTTAGTTCTAGAATTCTTGTCTAGCTATCTCTTATTGTAGACATTAGACAATAAAATCTTTTAAACTGGCTATAGATTACTAATGCTATAATATCTGTATCTTTGTAGATATTCTCTCTACTTTTATATTATAGAACACTAGAACTAGTTTTCCTTATATAGATAGCTACTCTAGGGCGAATAGCTAGATTGCTAGGGAGGATAAGGTTAAATATAGAATGTAGGATAAAGAAGTAGGATCCTTTTTGTCTATCTTTTCAGGTACTAGGTTCTTATACTAAAATAATATCTATTTTCCTCCTAAATCCTATTTCTAGTAGGGTTTATTATACTCCTTGTTTTTTTCCTACATTGTATTATATAAAGGAGATATCTCCTCTAGCTTTAGAAACTAGGGAGATCTCTTTTTCTTCCTATATAAAACCTTCTAAACTTATACTTATTAATATACAAATTTAGCTACTTTAAGAGACTCGCAGTCTTTACTATTAGTAAAGTATTCTTCTTTATAATTATAGCAAAGAGGGGTAGTGTATATATATAGTCTATCTATTATATTACAAATAGAATAGGAGTGGTCTTTAAACAGATATACTGCTATACAAAATCAACAGGCCCTAGTAGAGCATCTATCTCCTATATGGCCAAATTTTTGGCAGCTTATACACTATATAGTAGGAAGGATTTTTAGGTACTTTATTACCTTAGCAGCTCCCCTACAATTAGGATTCCCTTTTACTTAAGGATTTCCTGTA
>Ga0307515_10016841_pt1 | contig 13360 bp, 10 predicted proteins | sample 17_EM_MG_FD_194513 | JGI IMG/M metagenome (GOLD analysis project Ga0307515, IMG submission 194513) | Populus trichocarpa ectomycorrhiza microbial communities from riparian zone in the Pacific Northwest, United States - 17_EM | ecosystem: Host-associated > Plants > Roots > Unclassified | place...
TCGACAGCATCGTCGCGGCCGGCCAGCGGTGTTTGGCGGAGCAAGGCTTGCCGGACGCGGTGATCGCCAACGCCGGCATCAGCGTCGGCATCGACACCGCCGAGCGCGAGGACCTGGACGTGCTGCGCGAGACGTTGGCCACCAACAATATCGGCCTCGCGGCGACCTTCCACCCGTTCCTGCAGGCGATGCGTGAGCAGCGCCGCGGCACGCTGGTCGGCATTGCCAGCGTCGCGGCGATTCGCGGCCTGCCGGGCCATGGTGCCTACTGCGCCAGCAAGGCCGGTGTGGTCGCTTATTGCGAAAGCCTGCGCGGTGAGTGTCGCGGCACCGGGGTGCGTGTGGTCACGGTGGTGCCGGGCTATATCGCGACGCCGCTGACGGCCGGCAACCGCTACCCGATGCCGTTCCTGATGCAGCCCGAAGTGTTTGCCGATCGTGCGTTTAGCGCGATCGAAGCGGGCACCAGCTACCGGGTGATTCCCTGGCAGATGGGCGTGGTCGCCAAACTGATGCGGCTGCTGCCGAACTGGTTGTTCGACCGCCTGCTGGCTGGCCGCGGGCGCAAGCAACGAAGGACCTAGCCCCCACGGCCCTTCCGGGGCCCGCCCCCCGAGTGGGCTGAGCCCGGACACGAAAGGTCCAGTGGACCTTTCGTGCCTGGCGAAGGGGTGGGCCATTGGCCCGCCGCGGTCTGCAAGACCGCGCAGCGGCCCCGGCAAAGCCGGATCCACGCACGCCACTGAGAGGGCCCGGGCTGTGCCGGGCCGGTGGCCATCGCTGCACGCGCCCAAGAGGATGTGCCATCAACCCTCGGAAAGCAAAAGGGCGCCGCGGTTTCCCGTTGCGCCCTCTTTGCTCGTGTGGGCAATCAGGCCTTCAGGCCTGTCGTCCCATGTCGGCGATCAGTAACCGCCGCCGCCGCCGCCACGGTTGCCGCCGCGGCCGCCGCCACCGCCGTAGGGGCTGCGGCCACCGCCGCCACCACCACCACCGTAGCCGCCACCACCACCGCCGCCACCGTAGCCGCCACCACCACCACCGTAGCCACCGCCGCCGCCGCGGTTACCACCGCCGCCGCCGCCAAAGCCACCCGGGCGCTCTTCACGCGGACGGGCTTCATTGACGACGATGGCACGGCCCTCTAGGGGTTGGCCGTTCATACCGTTGATGGCGGCTTGCGCCTCGGCATCCGAGCCCATTTCGACAAAGCCGAAGCCTTTCGAACGGCCGGTGTCGCGGTCCATCATGACCTTGGCGGACGTGACAGTACCGAATTCACCAAACGCTTGTTGCAGGGACTCGTCACGCACGGCGTAAGCGAGATTACCGACGTAAAGCTTATTTCCCATGGGGAAAGCTCCTCAAACTCTCAAAACACAAAGACCATGTGGAGCTTCAACCCAGCGTGAACCCATCAAGCGAAGGTGCCGCGTCCATACACAGCAAACTAGGGCGACGAAAGGCAAGTCACCCCAAAACCATTATGAGACTATTTCCACAGTTGCGGCAAAGCGCGGCCAGCGAAAGTGTCGTATTTCCGCGCCTTGATACCGGTCTTTGGACACTCGTTTTCCCTGCACGCCGCAGCACCCGCGCCGACAATCGGGCATGGACCTGCTGAAACCCCTGATCGCGTTGCTGGCGATCGTCAACCCCATCGGCGTGGTGCCTTTTTTCCTGCACTTCACGCAGAACTTTTCGCCCGAGCAGCGCCGCCACACGATGCGCGTCAGCGCGACTGCGGCTTTCCTCGTGGTCTCGATCAGCGGCCTGGCCGGGCTGAAGATCATCGAGTTCTTCGGCATCACGATCGCCAGCTTCCAGGTCGGCGGCGGGCTGCTGCTGCTGATGTCGGCGATCCACATGCTCAATGCCCAGCAGGCCGAGAGCCGGCCCGACGACGTGCACCAGGGCCAGGAAAAAGCCGACGCGGGCTCGTCGATCGCGGTCGTGCCGCTGACCATTCCGCTGCTGACCGGCCCGGCGACGATCTCGACGATGGTGATCTATGCCGAGAAGACCAAGACCTTCTGGGAGCACGCGGTGCTGGTCGGTTATGGCGTCGTGATCGGCCTGGCCGCCTACCTGGCCTTCATGGCCTCGGGCCGCATCGCGCGAGCGCTGGGGCAGACCGGCATCAACGTGATGACGCGGCTGATGGGCCTGATCCTGGCCGCGATGGCGGTCGAGCTGCTGGCCGACGGGTTGACCAAGCTGTTCCCGGTGCTGGCCTCGCCGTTTGCGCCGATCGCGCCGTGAGCTTGGCTGAACCAGCACGCATCCTGCTGCTGGAAGACGACCCGGCGATTGCCGGCACGGTGGCCTTTGCCTTTGAGCGCGAGGGCTGGCGGGTTGAGCAGCTGTTGCTGGTGCGCGAGGCCGAACGCTCGGCCCGAGCCGCGCCACCGGCCCTGGCGGTGCTCGATGTCGGTCTGCCCGACGGCAACGGCCTCGCGCTGTGCCGCCAGTGGCGCGCCGATCGCGACGCCAGGCTGCGCACCTTGCCGGTGCTGATGTTGACGGCGCAGGGCGAAGAGATCGACCGTGTGCTGGGCCTCGAGGCTGGCGCCGACGACTACCTGGCCAAGCCTTTCAGCCCGCGCGAGCTGGTGGCACGGGTGCGCGCGTTGCTGCGCCGCTCGGCCTGGTCGCCGCCGGTAGTCGATGTGCCCTTGATTGAGGTCGACGAGGCCGGCCAGCGCGCACTGTTGGCTGGACAGCCGCTTGACCTGACGCGACTGGAGCTGAAGCTGTTGCAGGCGCTGTGGCGCGCCGGTGGCCGTATCAAGAGCCGCGAAGCGCTGCTGGCCGAGGTCTGGGGCCCCGACTGCGAGGCCAACGACCGCACCGTCGACACCCACGTGAAGACGCTGCGCGCCAAGCTGCGCGAACACCGGCCGGATCTGGACCCGATCGTCACCCACCGCGGCCTGGGTTACGCGCTGGTGCTGCCGGCCGACGCGCCGCCCCGCTGAGCCTCGATGCATCTGGGCCTGCGCCTGTTCTTCGGCTTCCTGGTCATCACCGGGTTGGCGGCGTTCTTTGTGATGCGCGTCTTCGTCGCGGAGGTCAAGCCCAGCGTGCGCGAGGTGATGGAAGACATCCTCGTCGACACCGCCAACCTGCTGGCCGAGGACGCGGCCGATGACCTGGCCGCGATGCCGGCCGACGGCGACTTGCGCGGCAGCCGCTTCGCGCAGGTGGTGCAGGCCTATGCCGGGCGGCCGGTGGATGTGCAGATCTGGGGCCTGAACAAGCGCCGGCTGGACCTGCGCATCTACGTCACCGACGCGAAGGGCCGCGTGGTGCTTGACGCGGGCGCTGAGCAGCCCGGCAGTGGTGGCCATGGCACCGACGGAGCCCTGGGCCAGGACTACTCGCGCTGGCGCGACGTCGCGCTGACGCTGCGTGGCGACTACGGCGCCCGCGCGACACGCGAGGTCAAGACCGACGAGCGCAGCTCGGTGATGTATGTGGCGGCGCCAGTGCGCAGCCGCGACGGGCGTGTGCTCGGTGTGTTGACGGTGGCCAAGGCGCAGTCGACCGTGGCGCCGTTCGTCGACCGCGCTGAGCGCAAGATCCTGACGGCCGGCGCCTGGCTGCTCGGCCTGTCGTTGCTGATCGGTGTCGCGGTCACGCTGTGGGCGGTGCACTCGGTGCGCCGCTTGCGCCGTTACGCACAGCAGGCGGGTGAAGACGGTGTGCCCGGCGTACGCGCGATGCAGGCCCCTGCCCTCCCAGGCGAGCTGGGTGAGCTGGCGCGCGCGATGGGTGCGATGCGCGAGCGGCTCGACGGGCGGGCCCAGCGCGAGCAGTTCGTGCGCGCATTGACGCACGAGCTGAAAGGCCCGCTGTCGGCGATCCGCGGTGCGGCCGAGCTGCTTGAAGACCCGTCGCTGACTGGAGTGGATCGGGCGCGCTTCAGTGCCCAGGTCGGTGAGCAGTCCGAGCGCCTGCGCGAGCTGGTCGACCGGCTGCTGGAGCTGTCGAAACTCGAAAGCGCGGCCGAGCCGCCGCGGCGCGAGCCCGTGGCGTTGGCCGCGTTGACTGAGCGGGTGCTGGTCGACCATGCTGCGGCGCTGCAGCAACGTAGGCTGGCGGTGCAGTGGGAGCGGCGCGACGAGGCAGTCACCGTGGATGGCGACTCCGCGCAGCTTTCACTCGCGCTGTCAAACCTGCTGGCCAATGCGATCGATTTCGCGCCGACCGGCTCGGCGCTGGAGCTGTCGATGGATCGCGCAGATGACGGCGTGCGCTGGACTCTGCGCGACCACGGCCCAGGCGTGCCCGACTATGCGTTGCCGCACCTGGGCGAGCGCTTCTACGCCACCGCCCGCCCTGGCAGTGCACGCAAGGGCAGCGGGTTGGGATTGGCGATCGTGCGCCAGGTGGCCGCGCTGCACGGCGGCACGCTGACCATCAAGCCGGCTTCGCCAGGTCTGCAGGTCGAGTTGACGTTGCCCACCACCACGCCGTAAGACTTCACCCTCGCTTCACACAGCCCTTCATCGCTTCACCACGGCGCGCGACGCTCTCGGGCATCGCAATCCGCCTGGAGGAGGCAGAAATGAAGAGTTCGTTGTGGAGCAAGGTGCTGGCAATCGGCGCCGTGGTGGGGCTGTTGACGCTGGTGTTGGCGCGCATCGGCTTTCTGGTCGACGAGCGGCGCGGCCGCCAGCAAGAGGCGATCCAGAGCGTGCAGCAGTCGCAGGCCGGCGCACAGTCGGTGATGGGGCCGTGGCTGCATCGCGCCTGTGTCGAGGAATGGGAGGTCGAGGTCGGCGAAGGCAAGGAGCGCCGGCTGCAGACCGAGCGACGCGAGTTCCGCCTGCAGCAGGCCGCGCAAGACCTGAAGGTGCAGAGCTTTGCCACCGCCGAGTCGCGCTACCGCGGCCTGTTCAAGGTCAACGGCTTCCTGGGCCGGCTGGACCTGGATGCGCAGTGGCCGTCGCTCGCCGCGCTGGAGCCCAAGGCCGAGATGCGTGGCTCGCGCCTGTCCTGCGGTCCGATCACGCTGATGCTCGCGGTGGCCGACACCCGCGGCGTGCAGCGCGCCGAGCTGAAGCTCAACGGCCAAGCCCAGCCCGTCAGCGCCGGCACCGAGCACCCGAAGTACGCACGTGGTCTGCACGCTCCGGTGGCGATGGCCACCAACGCCGGGCCGCTGCAGGCGCAGCTGTCGCTGGATCTGCGCGGCACCGGCCGGCTCGAGTTCGTGCCGGCCGCCGCGCAGACCGAGTGGGACCTGAAGTCCGACTGGCCGCACCCGTCCTTCGGCGGCCGCTTCCTGCCGGTGCAGCGTGACGTCAGTGACCAGGGCTTCCACGCCGTCTGGCGCGTGTCCGAGCTGGCCAGCAGCGCCGCACGCGACGTGGCGCAGGGCACGGCCATGTGTGTTGGCGAGGTGATGAGCAGCGCCTATCCCGATGAAGCCGTCGGCGCACGCGACAACCCGAACTGCCTGGACAGCCTGGCGGTCTCGTTCATCGACCCGATCAACCCTTACGTGCTGGCGGACCGGGCGGTGAAATACGGCCTGCTCTTTGTCGCGCTGACCTTTGTCGCGGTGGCGTTGACCGAGGTGCTGGGCCGTACCCGGGTGCGGCGCGTGCACCCGGTGCAGTACGCGCTGGTGGGTCTGGCGCTGAGCCTGTTCTTCATGCTGCTGCTGGCCTTGTCCGAGCACCTGCTGTTCGAGATTGCCTACGCGGTGGCCAGCGTGGCCTGCGCTGGTGTGCTGGGCGTCTACGGGGCGCACATGCTGGGCGGCTGGCGCGCCGGTGCGGCTTTCGGTGCGGCGCTGGGCGGGCTGTACGGCCTGATGTACCTGCTGCTGACGCGCGAGCAGACCGCGCTGGTGGTCGGCACGATCGGCCTGTTCGCCGCCGTGGCCGCCGTGATGCTGCTGACCCGCAAGCTCGACTGGTACCGGCTGTTCGACGACCTGTCGGCGCCGCGGGCCCGGGCCGAGTGAAGCCCCGATGCGCGCACTTCGTATCGTCCTTGGCGCGTTGGCCGGCTTCGTGCTCGTGGCGTATGCCGGGTGCACCGTGTTTGAACGGCAGTGGTACCTCGGCATGCTGCCCGTGGCGATCCAGGTCGACGGCGTCGTCTCGATCGCAGACTCCTCCGGCTTCCGGGAAGGCTGCGGCGCCGCGGTCTTCTCGCTGGCGCCGGCGACGCTCGATCGCCTGCGCGCCGAGGGAGCCGCGGCCCTGTCTGACGCGCATCAAGCGCGCAGCCACGTCGACGCGTACCACGCGTTCGGCACCTGGCGCGAGACACCGCATGTGCAGACCGGTGACGGCATGACGCTGGCCGACCGGTGGTTGTCCGGGATGGATTGCGGGGGATTGGGCCACGATCTTCAGCAGCAGATCTTTGATGCCATCGGTCACCCCGGGTCCTACTACGCCACCGCGCCGGAGTCCGGCCTGATCGTCATCCCGGCGCTGAAGCTCGTCGTGCTGTCTTACTTTGGCTAGCGCAGCATCCGACGCAGCAACCCGGCGTCGGATGCGACATAGTCCGAGCGATGAGCAATGCGCCCATCTACGACCACATCGTCATCGGCGCCGGCACGGCCGGCTGCCTGCTGGCCAACCGGCTGTCGGCCGATTCGACGCGGCGGGTGCTGTTGATCGAGGCCGGTGGCGCCGACGATTACCTGTGGATCCACATCCCGGTGGGCTACCTGTACTGCATTGGCAACCCGCGCACGGACTGGCTCTACCAGACCGACGCCGACCCGGGCCTGAACGGCCGGCGGCTGCGCTACCCGCGTGGCAAGGTGCTGGGCGGCAGCTCCAGCATCAACGGGATGATCTACATGCGTGGTCAGGCGCGCGACTACGACGGTTGGGCCGCCGAGGTCGGTGACGCCAACTGGCGCTGGGAGCATTGCCTGCCATTCTTCAAGCAGCACGAAGACCATTGGAAAGGGGCCGATGCACTGCACAGTGCGCCCGGCTTCGACGCCAAGGGCTTGCGTGCCGGCGGCGAGTGGCGGGTCGAGCGGCAACGCCTGCGCTGGGACGTGCTGGATGCGTTCGCGCAAGCCGCGCAACAAGCCGGCATCCCGGCCACCACTGACTTCAACCGCGGCGACAACGAAGGCGTCGGCTACTTCGAGGTCAACCAGCGTGGCGGCGTGCGCTGGAACGCGGCCAAGGCTTTTCTGCGCCCGGTGTTGCACCGCGAGAACCTGCAAGTCTGGACCGGCGCGACGGTCAGCCGGCTGCTGTTCGAACCGGGCGCCGACGGGCAGCTGCGCGCCAGTGGTGTCGAAGTCTTGCCTGTCGGCGGCGGCGCGCCATTGCAGGCGCATTGCCGCGGCGAGATCGTGCTGGCCGCCGGCGCGATCGGCACGCCGCAGATCCTGCAGCTGTCGGGCATCGGCGCGGCCGAATGGCTGCAGCCGCTGGGCATCACACCGCGGCTCGAGTTGCCGGGCGTCGGCGCCAACCTGCAAGACCATCTGCAGATCCGCGCGGTGTTCGCGGTCGACGGCGTCAAGACGCTGAACACGCTGGCCGCCAACTGGTGGGGCAAGGCGATGATCGGGCTCGAATACCTGGCCAAGCGCAGCGGCCCGATGAGCATGGCGCCGTCGCAGCTGGGCGCATTCACCCGCTCCGACCCGTCGCGCCCCCACGCCAACCTCGAATACCACGTGCAGCCGCTGTCGCTCGACGCGTTCGGCGAGCCGCTGCACGGCTTCAACGCCTTCACCGCCAGCGTTTGCAACCTGAACCCCGAGGCACGAGGGCGCGTGCGCATCACGTCGCCACGGCCCCAAGACGCACCGTCGATCCTGGCCAATTACCTGTCGACGCCGGGCGACCGCCAGGTGGCCGCCGATTCACTGCGCCTGACGCGCCGCATCGCCGCGATGCAGGCCTTGGCGCGCTATCAGCCGCGCGAGGTCAAGCCGGGGGTCGCGTTCCAGACCGACGACGAACTGGCGCGCCTGGCCGGCGACATCGGCACCACGATCTTCCACCCGGTGGGCACCGCGAAGATGGGGCGCGACGATGACCCGGCGGCGGTGGTCGATGCGCGCCTGCGCGTGCGTGGCGTGCAAGGCCTGCGGGTCGCCGACGCCAGCGTGATGCCGACCATCACCAGCGGCAACACCAATGCGCCGACGCTGATGATTGCCGAACGCGCGGCGGCCTGGATGCTGGCCACGCCGTCGGGCACGGGGGTCTGAACGGCTCCCGGGGTAAGACCCGATGGGCGGCAATCTGGTGCCCCCTTACAGTGCGCCCACTTTCGGCCCGCTGCCCTTCACGGGTGCATGGCTGAAGGGGGTCCGAGGAGACAAGTCCGGGCCAAAAATACAACTCGTTTAGAGGCCCCTGCGAGCCACACGCTGGCCGCCAGAGTGACCATGTGAGAATGCAAGGGCGCCAGCCAATCACTGGCGCCCTTTGCTTTTGGATCCTGCCCCCTAGGTCTCGGCTGCGCCGGGCCCGTCCCCCCGAGGGGGAGCGGCGACCTAGGGGCGGCCCGTCGGTCGCCACCCCCACGCGACTGCCAACCACCAAGGCTCCTGCCCTCGACGCCCATCGATGACCGACCTCGTTGTTGTTGCCGTTGCTTCGCTGTTCGCGGGATTGATTGATGCCATCGTCGGTGGCGGTGGGCTGATCCTGGTGCCGGCCTTGTTCGCCACTTACCCCGGCGCGGTGCCGGCCACGCTGCTGGGTACCAACAAGGGCGGCGCGATCTGGGGCACGGCGTGGGCGGCGCTGCAGTTCACCCGCCGCGTCAGCTTGAGCCGCGCGACGATGGCGCCGGCGATGCTGGCGGCCCTGCTCGGCAGCTTTGCGGGGGCCTGGGCGGTGACGGCGGTGGATGCGAGCCTGCTACGGCGCGCGCTGCCGCTGGTGCTGCTGGCCATCCTGGGCTACACGCTGGCGCGCAAGGACCTGGGCCGCCACCACACGCCGCGCTACGGTGCGAGCCACGAGCCGCTGGTGGCTTCGCTCATCGGCGGCGCGATCGGGTTCTACGACGGTTTCTTCGGCCCTGGCACCGGCAGTTTCTACGTCTTCCTGTTCGTGCGCGTGCTGGGCTTCGACTTCCTGCACGCCTCGGCCTCGGCCAAGCTGTTGAACACCGCCACCAACCTGGCCGCACTGGTGCTGTTCACCTGGAAAGGCCATGTGTGGTGGCAGGTGGCAGGGGTGCTGGCGGTGGCCAATGTGGCCGGCAGCCTGATCGGCACCAGGCTGGCGCTCAAGCACGGGGCGGGTTTCGTGCGCGGCGTGTTCATCGCCGTCGTCGGCGCGCTGATCCTGAAGACGGGCTACGACGCCTTCCTGCGCTGAGAGGCTCGGCACCCGGGGCGGGCGGGCATTCCGCACGCTGGCGCGCAAGCGTCGCCCGCGCGACACGCCTGGTGAGGGTTCGCGCCGATGCCGGTGCGGCGGTGGGCTGGCTACCCTTTCCCGCCAAGCCCACTCTTGCCCTCCGAGCGCTCATGACCGCCATCGACACGTCCTTCGGCCTGCCCATTTCGCCGTCCGCCCTGGCGCTGCAGCGCCTGTACCACTGGGAACGCACGACGCCGAACCGGGTCGCCTACACCCAGCCGATGGGCGGTGGCGTGGTCAAGGACCTGACCTGGAAAGAGGTGATGGACCAGGTGCGCCTGCTGGCCGGGTACCTGCAGGCACAGGGTTATGCACCGGGCTCGAAGATCGCGCTGTTGTCGAAAAACACCGCCTGGTGGCTGATCTGCGACTACGCGATCTGGCTGGCCGGCTACGTCTCGGTGCCGCTGTACCCGACGCTGGCCGCCGAGACGATCCGCCAGATCCTCGAGCACAGCGAATCCAAGCTGCTGTTCGTCGGCAAGCTCGACGGCTTCGAGGGCATGAAGCCTGGCATCCCGGCCGGCCTGCCCTGCGTGGCGCTGCCGCTGGCACCGCCCAACAACTACCCGAAGTGGGACGACGTGCTGGCCAAGGCCAAGCCACTGCAGGGCGAGCCGGTGCGTCCGGCCGACGAGCTGGCCACCATCATGTACACCTCGGGCACCACCGGCATGCCCAAGGGCGTGATGCACAGCTTCGGTACCTTCGCCTGGTCGATCCAGTCGGGGCTCGACCGGGTCAGGGACATCGACGAGAACGCGCGCATGCTGAGCTACCTGCCGCTGTCGCATGTGGCCGAGCGCACGCTGGTCGAGCATGGCCAGTTGGCCACCGGTATGCGGGTCTACTTCGCCGAAAGCCTGGACACCTTCACCGCCGACCTGCAACGCGCCCGGCCGACGGTGTTCTTCTCGGTGCCGCGGCTGTGGGTCAAGTTCCAGCAGGGCGTGCACGCCAAGATGCCGCCGGCCAAGCTGGCGCGGCTGCTGAAGATCCCGATCCTCGGCGGTATCGTGCGCAAGAAGGTGCTCGGCGCGCTGGGGCTGGACCAGTGCACGCTGGCCGCCGGCGGGGCGGCGCCGATGCCGCCCGATCTGTTGCGCTGGTACGAACGGCTGGGCCTGCCGATCCTTGAGGTCTACGGCATGACCGAGAACTGCGGCGTCAGCCACGCCACGCTGCCCGGCGTGCAGCGCCCGGGCACCGTCGGCATGCCCTACCGCGGCGTGCAAAGCCGCATCGACCCGGCCAACGGTGAGATCCAGGTCAAGCACCCCGGCACGATGTTGGGCTACTTCAAGGAACCGGAGCTGACGCGCGACAGCCTGACAGCCGACGGCTGGTTGCACACCGGCGACAAAGGCCAGCTCGACGGCGAAGGCAACCTGCGCATCACCGGCCGCGTGAAAGATCTGTTCAAGACCAGCAAGGGCAAGTACGTGGCCCCGGCGCCGATCGAAGACCGCCTCGTGATGCACGCGTCGGTCGAAGCCTGCTGCGTGACCGGCGCCAACCTCGGCCAGCCACTGGGCATCGTGATGCTGAACCCGGAGGCGGCCAAGTCAGCCGCCAACGGCGGCCGGCCGGCGATCGAGGCGTCGCTGGCCGAGCATCTGAAGAACATCAACGCGGTGCTGGACCCGCACGAACAGCTCGACTGCATCGTCGTCGTCGTCGAGCCGTGGACGGTCGACAACGGCGTCATCACGCCGACCTTCAAGGTCAAGCGCAATCGCATCGAAGAGCTGTATGCGCCGAACTACGAGCGCTGGGTCGGCAGCCGCAAGCCGGTGCTTTGGGCCTAGCAGGCCGCAGGCCTGCTAGGCCCTTCGGGCGAATGTGGGGCTCCCCCAGCCCCCTCCAGGAGGGGGCTCCAGCATGGATGACAAGCCGGCCGTTGGCCGGAAACACACCACGCGCTCGCGGCCGTGCCGTGTCCGCGAGGATGTCTAGCCGGCTAAGCACCACACGACCTTGGGCTCGAAAAACGATACACGCCGATACGGCGCTGAAAGGCGCGGCGGCGGCTCCGTCGGCACGATGGCCGCTCCAACCGGGGAGCCACCGCGTGAGCCGTGACGACAGAAGACGAGAGCGAAGAACCAACCCCACCAAGGTGCGCCGGGCCGCCGCCGATGCGCGCAGCGCTGGCCTCGCATGCAAGGCGGCACCGGGCGAGGTCGTGCCGGTGGTCGATCGCAGTCGTTGCGAGGGCAAGGGCGACTGCGTCGAGGTCTGCCCCTACGACGTTTTCGAGGTCCGCACGATCGAGGCGGACGAATACCGCGCCCTGCCCTGGTTTGCCCGCATCAAGCTGCGCGCGCACGGCATGCAGACCGCCTACACGCCACGCGCCGATGCGTGCCTCGCTTGCGGCCTGTGCGTCGTCGCGTGCCCGGAGCGGGCGATCCGCCTCGCCCCGGCGGACTGATCAAGCGGCTGCCTTGACCTTCAGCCGCCACGCATGCAGCAGCGGCTCGGTGTAGCCGCTGGGCTGCTCGACGCCCTTGAAGACCAGGTCGCACGCGGCCTGGAAGGCCATCGATTCGTCGAAGCGCCCGGCCATCGGCTGGTAGGCCGCATCGCCGGCGTTTTGCTTGTCGACCACCTTGGCCATGCGCTTCAGCGTGTTGCGCACCTGGGCTTTGCCGACCACGCCGTGCAGCAGCCAGTTGGCCATGTGCTGGCTCGAGATGCGCAGCGTCGCGCGGTCTTCCATCAGGCCGACGTTGTGGATGTCGGGCACCTTCGAGCAGCCCACACCCTGGTCAACCCAGCGCACCACGTAGCCGAGGATGCCCTGCGCGTTGTTGTCCAGCTCCTGCTGCATTTCGGCGTCGCTCCACTGCGGCGCTGCGACCACCGGGATGCTGAGCAAGCCCTTGAGGATTTCTTCGCGCACGTCGTCGCGGGTCGACTTCTTGTCGGCCTTTTCGAGGTCCTTCTGCACCTGCTCGACGTCGACCTGGTGGTAGTGCAGCGCATGCAGCGTGGCGGCGGTCGGGCTGGGCACCCAGGCGGTGTTGGCGCCGGCCTTCGGGTGGCCGATCTTCTGCTGCAACATCGCGGCCATCAGGTCCGGCATCGCCCACATGCCCTTGCCGATTTGCGCGCGACCCCGCAGTCCGCATTGCAGGCCGACCAGTACGTTGCTGCGCTCGTAGGCGGCGATCCAGGCGCTGGCCTTCATGTCGCCCTTGCGCAGCATTGGGCCGGCTTGCATCGCAGTGTGCATCTCGTCTCCGGTGCGGTCGAGGAAGCCGGTGTTGATGAAGGCCACACGCGACTTGGCGGCGGCGATGCAGGCCTTCAGGTTGACCGAGGTGCGGCGCTCTTCGTCCATGATGCCGAGCTTGACGGTGTGCTTGGGCAGGCCGAGCAGCTTCTCGACGCGGCCGAACAGTTCATCCGCGAAGGCGACCTCGGTCGGACCGTGCATCTTCGGCTTGACGATGTAGACGCTGCCGGTGCGCGAATTGCGCAGGCCCAAACCGTCCACAAGTGCACCGCGGCCTTGCAGGTCGTGCAGCGCGATCGTCGTTGTGACCACCGCGTCCAGGATGCCTTCCGGAATCTCGCGGCCCTCGGCGCCCCAGAGGATCGCCGGGTTCGTCATCAGGTGGCCGACGTTGCGCACGAACAGCAGCGAGCGGCCGTGCAGCGTCACTGCCTCACCCTTCGGGCCGGTGTAGACGCGGTCGGCATTCAGTCCGCGCGTCATCGTCTGGCCGCCCTTGCTGAAGGTCTCCGTCAGCGTGCCCTTCAGGATGCCCAGCCAGTTGCCGTAGGCCTGCACCTTGTCGGCCGCATCGACCACTGCCACCGAGTCTTCCAGGTCAAGGATGGTCGACAGCGCCGACTCGATGACCAGGTCGCTGACGCCGGCCGCGTCCGCGGCGCCGATCGGCGTCGATCGGTCGATCCGGATGTCCAGGTGCAGGCCGTGGTGCTGCAGCAGCACGGATGAGGGTGCG
>Ga0307515_10016842_pt1 | contig 13360 bp, 10 predicted proteins | sample 17_EM_MG_FD_194513 | JGI IMG/M metagenome (GOLD analysis project Ga0307515, IMG submission 194513) | Populus trichocarpa ectomycorrhiza microbial communities from riparian zone in the Pacific Northwest, United States - 17_EM | ecosystem: Host-associated > Plants > Roots > Unclassified | place...
ACTCCGAGCCGGTCACCGCCGGAGGCATCCCAGACAACCACCTTCCGCCCGTCCACGCCTGCGATCAGAGCACCGTCGGGCGACCACTTGACGGCGCCTCTGACGCTGAACGACAGGGGTCGGGGGCTGTTGTGTAGAAACTGCGGGCCGGTGCCGACCGCCGCCACGCGGACCGGGCTGGCCGGCGACGACAATGCGACACGTTCTCCCGTCGGGCTCCAGGACACCGATGAGACGTCGCCCGACGGAGGGAACGGCACGTCCGGCCAGTTCTCCGGTGCGGCGAGCGGAGCGGACCGGCCGGGCTTGGCGGTTGCCAGCCGGTGCATCAGAACACCGGCGCCCACCGCTGCGGTTCCCACCTCTCGACCAGTGGAGCTGTCCCGAAGAATGCGGGTGCCGTTGTCGCGAACTTCCTGGACGTGCTGACCGTCGGAATACCACAGGCACCCCTGAATGTTCTTGGTGCTCCACTCGGCCAGGCCCTGGCCGGACGAGTCCACGACCTTGACCAACGTGTCACCCGGTGCCGTGCGACAGACTGCCAGAATGCGATCGCTCAACGGCGACCAACTTAGGGTGACGACCCGCGGTGTGTCGATGGTCGCCAGGCTTCGTGGATGGTTGACGTCGACGATCTCATACAAATCGATTCCGCGACCGCCGGCTATGGCCAGGTAGCGGCCATCGGGCGAGCCGCTCGCCACATATTCCCGCCCGAGCCTGATCCGCTCCAGCGGCCTGGGCCGGGACTCCCCGAGCATCCAGACGAGAAGGTGTGATTCGAAGATGGCGACTTTGTCCGGGCCGATCCATTGAATGTCGGACCCGCTGTACAACGCCGAATAGTCGAAGCTCGAGACCAGCGTCCGGCTGGCGCAGTCAAATATCTGCACGACACGATCATCGCCCGCGGCGACGTGATCCCCGGTCGGGCTCACCTGCACCCTCCGGAACGGGGAATCATCGCGCAGACTGAACTCTTCGATCAGTTCACCCGATGCGTTCCACGTACAGACCAGACCGGTCAGGTCAGCGGTCCGGAGCGAGCCGTTTTTTCGCCTGATGCTGGACGAAGCAGGCGTCCGGTGACCCAGGAAGAGCCGACGCTTCTCGGCACTGGCGGTGAATCCCCACATCGTCATCCTGGCGATCTCCGAGAGATAGAGCTCCCGGGCAGAGACCGCCGCCACGCTCAGGGCCAGCTGCGGGTCCGTCACATGGATTTCCTGAGCCGCGATCGCGGCGCGATCCGCCAGGATGACGTTGGCGGAGTCCTCGACCTTGCGGGATTCGTCCAGGAATTGACGCAGGCCCAGCGACACGGGCAGCCCCACCACCGTGGCCTCGGCCTGCCGGAGCGTGTCACCCCTGAGCAGATCGTGTTCGTTCCGGAAGCCAGACCAGTCGGTGGCCCGTTGTTCGAGCATGGATAGGTGCCGGAGCTTGTCCCGGTTGCGCAGGGCAAGATCGGCCAGCATGTTCCATTGCCTGATGATCGCGTCGTGGGTCAGCTGCAGCGCGTACCCGTCGTCGACATCGACCATGAGACGAGATTCCCGGAAAGCCTCCACCACAGCCGCTTCGGTGGCGTCGAGGTCGGATCGGCGGACCTTCCTCCGCACCACCTCACCCTGCTCGTTACCGATAAATCTGATGAGAGTTCTCTCGATCTCGCCGCGCGAGAAGTCGAGATACCGCACGACCTCATCGGCTTGCTCGGTGATCGCGCCGCTCACTCGACCGGCGTTCTCGTAGGCGACATGCCGGACGACACCATGCTCGGTCTCGCGGAAGAGACGCTGGAGCAGGAGGCCCAGAAGCGGAAGCGAGTCGCCTACCGTCGCCTCCGCCACCATCACGTCCACCAGCCCGTCTTCGAACCGCACCCCCGCGGCCAGGGCCGGCTTCTCGATCGCCTCTCTAACCTGACGTGGCGCAAGCGGGCCGATGGGCTCCGGCCGCTCGAAGAGTGAGGCACTCAGGGCCGCGGCCGCCCCCAGGAACTCGGGCCGTAGCGCAACGACGATGTGTAAGGACGACTCTTTGTCCAAGAGCATCTGGAGGGCTGCGACGAAGGACTGCGCTTCGCCGGCGGACGCCAGCGTGAAGATGTCCTCCAGCTGGTCCACAATGAGCACGACCTTCCGGCGGGTCTGCTTGATGGTCGGCACGGGCAGTCCGGCCGTGCCCACGCTCGGTGGGTCCACGACGAGCGCAGCCTTGTCGGGCATGCCCAACTGGCTGGACAGGACCGCCAGCGGGTCTGCGCCGGGAATCATCGGGCCGAGCACCGACCAGTCGGCTCGGAGTTTAGGGATCAATCCGGCGTGGATCAGCGATGATTTACCGGTACCCGACGGGCCGACGATCGGAATGAATCTCTGCCGTGCGGTGCGACCCGATCTGTCCAGCCTGGCCTGTACGCGCGCGGTTTCGGACTCCCGGCCGAAGAAGACCGCGGCCCGGTCCTCCCGGAAAGGGGAAAGCCCCGGATAAGGATTACCGGACTTCCACCGAGGTGAACCGGGCCGCCGACCGAGCCACACATATCCGGCCCAAAGTCCGATCGAGGCCGGAACCCACAGCCACGGATAACGCGCCAACGGTTGGAGGGGACCCCACCATCCGCCGGTCTCGGCCGTCAGGATATTGACGGCGAATCCGAAGAAGACGCTGACCAGAAGCGCCCGGACTTCGGCGTTGCGGCCGTCGCTGTTCATAGCAGACAGGGCCTTCCTGCCGGCCCGACAACCGAAGACCGGCGTGCCTCAGCCTACCGTAGGCGTCTTTGTCTCTCCCACAATTGAGCGCGCACGGACGGGACATCTTTGCCGGCCCGGAGTCGGTAGTCTGCCCGGTTGTCGACGGCCGGGTAGCTTGCGTTTGTGGCCGGTTGTGGCACAGGCGGCGCCGCCGCGCCGGAGCCGACCGGCAAGTACTACAGCCCCAGATCTTGGAGCGAAAAGGATCTAGTGACCGATGTGAAGATCGGTCGTTGTGTATGTCCTGGACCGGCTGCAGGATCCTCGGCAGGGTGCGTGGCGTGCGGACCAGCGGCACGCCCTGGCGGGGACGCTGCCGTTCCCGGCGCGTGGGCAGGCCCCGGGGTACCGGGTTCGCCTCGACGTCACCGCGGGCCTGCAGGAACGCGAACAGCCCGGACACGCTCGACAGCCGCCGCCGGACCGTCCGCGCCGACACTCCACCACCGTCGCCGACGCGCTGGAGCCGACGTGGCGGACCACCGGCATACTGCGCGGTCACGAACGCCAGCACGTCCGCCGCGATGACACGGCCCGGCGCCTTGCCGACCACGGTGAAGAACACCTTCAGGTCATACGCGACCGCGACCACCGTGTTCGGCCGTGACCGCACCGCCAGGAACTCCAGATACGCATCCAGCAGCGCCACCCCGAACCGCACGACCAGACCACCAGCCGCGTCCCGAGACCGCACCAGCCGCAAACCACTCCACGACGACATCCAGGCACCCCTCACTACCCGATCCACCAGCACGAACATGCCGTGGATCACCAAGGATTACCCGCATATGAACGCCCCGTCGCGGACACGATCCACGGCCAGCCGCGCCCCGGTGCCGCTCTCTGCCATCTGCCGGCAAGCCGTGATGAATCGCTCGGCGCGCCCGCGTTGGCTCCACGGCGGCGCGTCCCAGTAGCGCAGCACGTAGGCGCTGCTGTGCAGCGCGAAGAGGTCGTTCGCATCCGCGTCGTCGAAGGGACGTAGGCGAAGGCGATCCGTGTGCATCGTGGGGGTGGGCAGTGAGCGAACCCGATGTCGCCGAGATGTGGCAGGCCCATTGTGACGCGAGACGGACCGCCCAGACAATGGACGGCGCATCCTGCGGGTTGGTGGCGTCAGCCACCAACCCGCAGCGCAGGGGGCATGACCAGCGACTACAATCCACAAACCCACAACGGACGGTGAAGCGGATCTCCTGCAGGAATGCTAGGCGGCATCCCGCTGGTCCAGCCATTTCAGAATCGCCTCGGTCGTTTCTTCCGGCTTCTCCTGCTGGATCCAGTGACCGCAATCCAGACTGACCACTTCCACATTCGGCACGAATTCCGTCAGTCTTTCAGACCTCGCGACCGTATCGCGGTCGCCGTAGATCATGAGGGTGGGCTGTCGGATGATCGGATCCACGTCCGCCAGCAGGCGCCAGTTGCGGTCCAAGTTTCTGTACCAATTCATACCGCCCGTGAACCCTGTCGATTCGAAGGCGGAGACGAAGACGGCCAGTTCGCTGTCACTCATGACGGGCTCACCGAGTGGGGTTTCCGCTCTGGCGAGGTTGATCAACGCATTGCCCGGCTGCGGCTCTGCGAGGGGCACGTCCTTCCGGTACAGGTTCCGAAGGAACTGGAATGTGTTCTCCTCGAACACGGCGTCCGCGACGCCCGGCTGCCGGTTGAAGTGGACGAAGTAGAAGTCGCTGCCGAGCACGGCCTCCATGACCTCGATCCAGGGCATTTCTCCGCGATCGAGGTACGGCAGGCTCAGGTTGATCACCTTGTTGACCCGGTTCGGGTGCAACAGGGTCAGGCCCCAGACGACGGCTGCACCCCAGTCATGACCGACGAAGGTGGCATCCTCGTATCCGTAGTGATCGAGCAGCGCGACGAGGTCACCCGATAGGTGTGCGATGTCGTAGTCGGTGACTTCGGTCGGGCGGGACGAGTTGCCGTAACCCCGCTGGTTCGGGACGATGACGTGGTAGCCCGCTGCCGCGAGGGCGGGCACCTGATGGCGCCAGGAGAAGGCGTGCTCCGGCCAGCCGTGACAGAGCACGATGGGGTTCCCCGCGTTCTGCCGGCCGGCTTCGAAGACTTCGAGTTCCACACCGTTGACCGAAATGCGGGTGGGCTCGGGAAAATCGATTGTCATGCCGGCATCTTGCCAACCGATACCGGTCACCTACTGACCGGTTTTTGTGGAAGCGTTGCCGGGGTGCGAGCCGACCGGTTGATGGCCATCCTCCTTCTGCTGCAACATCGCGAGCAGGTGACAGCAGCGGAGGTCGCCCGGGAGATGGAGATCTCCGAGCGCACCGCGCGTCGCGACCTCGACGCCCTGGGCATGGCCGGCGTGCCGGTGTACTCCGTGCAGGGCCGGGGCGGCGGCTGGCGCCTCGTGGGCGGCGCCCGCACCGACCTGTCCGGGTTGACCGCGACTGAGGCCCGCGCCCTCTTCCTGGTCGCCGGCCCGGCCTCGTCTGTGACGCCGGCCGTGAAAGCAGCGCTGCGCAAGCTCGTCCATGCCCTGCCGGAGCCGTTCCGGGTGCAGGCCGAGGCGGCAGCGTCGTCGTTGGTCATGGACCCGCAGCGATGGGGGTCGAGCCGGGTCGAGCCCCGACCGCCTCGCTTCCTCGACGAACTCCAGGACGCGGTGATCCGCGGCGTCCAGGTGCGGCTCGGCTATGTCGACCGCGAAGGCAGCGAAACCGAGCGAACCGTCCACCCGCTGGGCATCGTCGCCAAGGGTCCGTCGTGGTACCTCGTCGCCAACACCGAGGCCGGTCGGCGGACCTTCCGGATCGACCGCGTGTCGTCCGCCGACCCGACCGGCGATCCCGTGCACCGGCCCGAGGACTTCGACCTTGCCGAGAGCTGGCGCGCGATCGCGGACGAGGTCGACCGCATGCGAACGCCCCTCGAAGTCCGGGCGGTGTGCGCGCCCCACAGGATAGGTGTGCTCCGGATGGGGTTCGGCGGTCGGCTCGAGGTGGGAGGTTCCACGACCGACGGCCGCGTCGAGGTCGTGATCCGCGGCAGCGACGAGTACGTGCTCGCCGGTGAGCTTGCCGGGCTGGTCGCATGGGTCGAGGTGACCGGTCCTCCGGGTGTGCGAGACCAGCTGGCCTCGATCGGCGACGCGCTCGTCGAGCGATACGGCTGAGACCGGCACGGACGTCGTACGGCAGAGCGACAACCGAGGTCGTGGGGTTCTACAGCACCGATGAACTCCCACAATCACCCGAACTTCGTCCACTGCCCTTCGGAGACCACCTCGACCGAGCCGTCGACGACCTTGATGGCCGTCTGTTCGTCGATGGCGTAGGCCGGGACGCCGATGTCGGCGGCCCACCGCTCCGCGTCAGCCATGGTGTTCGTCGGGAAGAGGTTCAGGTGCGGGAAGATCGAGAAGTCGACGACTCCCAGGGTGCGGTCGTCTGGTGCGGACGGCCACTCGACGAAGTAGTCCCCGATGCGGGGCGTCATCACCATGCTTCCGGCGCTCACTCCCACCCAGACCTTGTCGGGCAGCGAAGGCAGCAGATCGGCTAGCCCGGACTCGCGCATCCAGTGGCACAGGTATGTCGCGTCGCCTCCGTCGACCAGGAGCACGTCGGCCTCCCGGACCCAGGGGACCCATCGCTCCGCGCCGATGGTGGGCAGTGCGGTGAGCTCGAGGACACCGAGCGATGCCCAGCCCAGGCCGGACATGTACTGCCAATCAGGCTTGGGCTCGGCGGCGACGAAGCTCCGTACCGATGTCGGACCGCACATCGGGTGACCCCACTGTGCTGTCGGGACGCAGAGGGCGTGGCACTCGTCGATCGGCTTGCCGAGCAGCTGCACGAGCACCGAGCGGATGCTCGGGTTCGTGACCCCGCCGGACGTAAGCAACAGCTTCATGGTGCCTCCGAATTCGCGAGCCGAAGGTGAATGTGCCTGACGACCAAGGACCGAGCCGGCACTCATCGTAGTTCGGGCGTCCACTTTCGGAGGTCCCTCAGTTGCCGAGGCGGTTGCCCTCGGCTACGACGCCGCACTGCTAGCCGTCCGCTCAGGCGGCAGGGATCAGCGCATCGAGCCAGGTGCTCACGTCGCCGGCCGTGACCAGGGATTTGTGTTGGAGGTAGCGCACCATTTTCAGCGCGTCGTCGTGCGCCTGTGGGGAGGAGCCGCTGACCACGTCGGTGACCACGTTGATGAAGAAGTCTCGCTGATGCGCGTCGACGGCGGTGTAGAGGATGCAGATGTCGGTGAAACCGCCGATCAAGATCAGGCTGTCGACGTCGTACGCCTTCAGGACGATGTCCAGTTCGGTGCCGAAGAAGGACGAGTAGCGCCGCTTGCGGATGTGGAACTCCTCAGGCGCCGGGACGAGGCCGTGGGCGATCTCGGTGGCCGGGTTGCCCTCGAGGCAATGCGGTCCCTCGGATCCGTCCAGTTCTCGGCCCATGTCGGTGAGGTGCGGCTTGTGGACCTCCTGGATCCAGATGACGGGTACGCCCTTGGCGCGGCAGGCGTCGACCATGGCGATGGCCTTCGCGAGTTGGGTGTCCTGGTAGACGTTTGCCGGGCCGTCGAGCGGGCCGCCCTGGAAGTCGACGACCACCAGCGCCGTCTTGCCGTGGATGTTCATCGGGATGCTCCTAGAGGGTCTTGAGCCAGGCGTATACGGCATCGCTGCTCACTAGCGCGTCGCGCTGGAGGTATTTCATGGCGCGCAGGGCGGCGTCGTGCAATTCCTGTCCGGAGCCGACGACCATGTCGGAGACGGTGCGGAAGTGGTAGTCGTACTGATGCGCGTCGAGCGCGGTGTAGTGGATGCAGACGTCGGTCATGCCGCCGACCAGGATCACCGTCCCGGCCTGGTAGCCGCGTAGCACGATGTCGAGTTCGGTGCCGAAGAATGCGGAATAGCGCCGTTTCTGGATCAGATACTCCTCCGGCCGCGGGTCCAGGCCGGGGTGCAGAGCGGTGCGCGGATCACCCTCGAGGCAATGCGGCCCCTCGTTGCCGTCCAGTTCACGTCCGATGTCGATCAATGATGGCTTGTGCACCTCCTGGATGAACACGACCGGCATGTTCTTGGCCCGGAATGCGGCGACGAGCTCGACGGCTTTCGCGTTGCGTTCCTCGCGGCCCGCCATGAACGTCTGCCCGGGCTTGCTCGGCAGGAACGGGTTGGCCTGGCCACCGCCCTGGATGTCCACCACAACCAGCACGACGTTGCCGACCGGATTCAGCTGATCGCTCGGCGTGGTGTCGGTGACCTGTATAGGCATCACGATTGTCTCCGTTCTTGGGCGAGTTCTTTGGCGAGTTCTTGGGCTCAACCGAGCCGGACCCGGGGGTCGACGAGCGCGAGGGCGATGTCGACGAGGGCGTTGAGCAGCACGTAGCACACGCCCAGCACGAGGCTGATGGTGGCGACGGAGTTGGTGTCGGAGCCGCCGATCGACTGGACCAGAAACTGCCCGAGCCCGTTCCAGGAGAAGATCTCCTCGATCACGACCAGGCTGGACAGCATCATGCCGAGCTGTACGCCGAACAGGCTCAGCGCGGGGCTGGCGGCGTTGCGCAGGGAATGCCGCCAGAGCACCGACGATTCACTCTCGCCCAGTGAGCGGGCGGTGCGCGCGTATGCGGATCTCAGCCCGGTGGTGAGACCGTCGGCGAGCACGCGGGCGAGCGCCACCCCCGGGCCGAGGCCGGCCGCGAGGGCGGGGAGGAGCAGATGCCGCAGGGCGTCCCAGGCGTACGCCAGGTTCCCGGTCAGCAACCCGTCGAGTACGTACATGCCGGTCAGCCCGGAGCTGGCGCCGTACGAGGTGCGGCCGGAGACCGGCAGCACGTGCAGGTGCATGAAGAAGAGCAGTAGGCCCCCGGTGGCCAGCAGGAACGATGGTGCGCTCGCGCCGCTGAACAGAATCAGGCGCAGCACGCCGGAGAAGCGGCCCTTGAGGGAATACACCCGGGCCAGCAGGACACCGATCAGAGCGGAGCACACGACCGTCCACAGTGCTAGCTCGGCGGTCGCGGGCAGGCGCTGGCCGAGTTCCGCCGAGACCGGCCGCCGACTGCCCAGGCTGGTGCCGAGGTCGAGATGTGCCAACCGCACCAGGTAGTCCCAGAACTGCACCCAGACGGGCGCGTCCAGGCCAAGGCTTGTACGCATCTCCGCGACGGCGGAGGTAGAGGCGTTCGCGCCGAGATAGCCGCGCACCGGGTCTCCGCCGCCGTACCGGCTGATCAGGAAGACCAGCACGAGGAGCGCGAAGATGACGATGACCAGTGCGCCGGTGCGGCGTGCCACGAATCTGAGCATGGTCAGGCCCCCTTTGCCCGCAGCACGGCGCGTAGTCCATCGCCGGTGTAGTTGAACAGCAGGGACAGCAGGCCCACGCAGATGCCCGGAATGATCGGTATCCACCAGGAGGTGACCAGATACTGCAGCCCGGCCGCGGCCATCAGGCCCAACTCGGGTGCGGGCGCCGACGAGCCCAGCCCGACGAACGACAGGGCGGCGACCGTCACGATGACGCCGCCGACGTCGAGGCTCGCGGTGACCGCAACGGTGGGCAACACGCTGGGGAGGACATGGCGGATGACCAACCGCAGCCCTTTCGTACCGCTGATCCGGGCCGCCTCGACGTGCAGGGAACCGGCGGCCCGACGTACCTCGCCGCGGACCAGCCGGGCGTACAGCGGCCACCAGACGACCGCGATGCCGATCATCGAGCTGCCCAGTCCCGGGCCGAGCCCGGCGGCGATCGCCATCGCGACGATCGTCGCGGGCAGGGCCAGGAAGAGGTCGGTGACGCGCATCAGCACGTTGTCCAGCACGCCACCGGAGAATCCGGCGAGGGTGCCGATGACCAGGCCGGCAACCGCGGACAGCGCGGTGACCACCAGCGCGGCGAACAGGCTGGTGCGGGTGCCGAGCAGCACCCGGGTGCCGATGTCCAGGCCGAGATTGTCGGTGCCGAGCAGATGGCCGGGGGAGAGCGGCGGCCGGTGCGCCGCCCCGGAGGGAATGATTCCGCTGTACGGCGACAGCATCGGCCCGACGATCGCCACCAGGATCAGCATTGACAGCAGGACCAGCGCGGCCACTTCGGCGGGTCCGGCCGTCCGTGCGGCTGACCCGGCGCCGGCGCGTATCCGCCCCGGGACCCCCGGCAGGAACAGCCGCCGGGTGGGCACGGCGATCTCAGGAGAGGACGGCATCGAGCAGCCTCCTGCCGTATTCGCTGGTCATGTCGGCGTCGAGGTCCTCGGGCAGCACCCGCTCGACGATCTCGCCGCGACTGATCACGTCAACCCGGTCGGCGATGATCCGGGCGGCGGCCAGGTCGTGCGTGACGAACAGGATGGACAGGCCCAGCTCCTGCCGGAGCAGGTTGAGCAGGTTGAGCACGGTGCACGCCACCGAGACGTCGAGCCCGCTGGTCGGCTCGTCGCAGAGCAACAGGGCCGGCGGCACGACGATGGCTCGGGCGATCGCGACCCGCTGCCGCTGGCCGCCGGAGAGCCGACCGGGCCTGGCGTCCAGCAGCGCGGGGTCCAGCGCGACACGTTCCAGCGCCAGCCGGGCGCGGTCGCGCCGTTCGTCACGAGACAGCGCCGCGCCCTGCGTGGTGTTGGCGAGCCGCTCCACCAGCAACTGCCCGACGGTACGCCAAGGGGTGAGGGAGGCGCCGGCGTCCTGGAACACGACTTGCACGCCGTCGCCCCGGGCCCGGTCGACGAACACGTCGCCGGAATCGACCGTCTCCAACCCCGCCACGATCCGCAGGATGGTGGACTTCCCCGAGCCGCTCTCGCCGACCAGCGCGACGCTCTCGCGCCGGGCCACCCGCAGGTCGACGCCGGTGAGCACCTGTTTGCGGCCGGAACCGAACAGCCCACCGGTGCGGTACGACTTCGTGACCCCCGCGAGTTCGAGGGCGTGCCCGCCGAGCACGCCGGTGTGCTCGGCGGTGAAATCCGACCAGGGCAGCGTCCGGTGCGACCACCGCTGTTCGATGTCGTCCGGTGCGCCCGGCGACTCCCTCATCGCCGCGACCACGGTCGGTTCCGGCAGGCCGACCGGCCGGGTACGGTCGCTGCTCAGGGTGAGCCGGGAGGCGAGCAGGCGCTGCGTGTACGGCTGCGACGGCGCCTCGAACAGGGTCGCCGCGGTGCCGCGCTCGACGAGCCGGCCACGGTGCAGCACCGCGATCTCGTCGCACATCGCGCGGGCGACGCCGAGGTCGTGGGTGATGAACAGGACGCCGCAGCCGAGGCTCTCCCGCTCCCGGTTGAGCAGCCGGAGGATCTGCGCCTGCACGCTGACGTCGAGCGCGGTGGTCGGCTCGTCGGCGATGAGCAGAGCCGGCCTACGGGCCAGCGCCAGCGCGATCAGCACGCGCTGCCGCATGCCGCCGGAGAGCTGATGAGGGTACGACTTCAGCACCGCGACCGGCTCGCGGATCTCCACCTCGGTGAGCCAGCGCAGGCTCTCCTCCCGGCCGCCGGTGACCCTGCGGAGCAGGCGTCCGACGGTCATCGTCGGGTCCAGCGACGACATCGGGTCCTGGAACACGGTGGTGACCCGGCGCCCGCGGACGGCCGCCCAGCCGGTCTCCTCGGTGACCGTCAGTTTCGTACCCGCGATGGTGACGCTGCCCTCGGCGGACACCTGGCGGTCACGGGTGAACAGCCCCTGCACGGCGAGCCCGATGGTGCTCTTGCCGGAGCCCGACTCGCCGACCAGTCCGAGGCACTGCCCCGGCGCGACGCTCAGCGACACGTCGTCGACGGCCGGCACGGCGGCAGCCCGCGAGGCGTACCGGATGCTCAGCCCGGCGATATCGAGCACCGGCCCGTCCCGGCGCACGTCGGAGGATTCGGCGGAGCGCATGCCTATGCGCCGCCCGGGCGGAGCGCGTCCAGCTTCAGCACACCCGTGATCACCGGGTTCCAGGACGACTCGACGCCGGCGACGTCCTTGGTGAACACCGCGGTGCCGAGACTGGTCGCCACCGAGTACCAGTAGCCGGATTCGCTGACCATTGTCGCGGCTCGGCCGTACAGTGCCTGGTCGTTGGTTTCGCGTGCTTGGCCCAGCAGGTCGGCCAGGCCGGGAACCTCGGCGCCGAACAGGTCCAGGCCGCCCTTGGGCGTGTAGAAGACGGTGGCCCAGGCATCCGGGTGTGCGGTGTCCGGGAAGCCGCTGAAGAACGTCAGGTCCGGTGCCTTGGCGCCCTTGCCGAGTTCCGGGTAGTAGTTGCCGAGGGCGTACCCGGTGCTTTCGGCCTTGATGCCCGCGGCGTTGAGCACGGCGGCGAGGTTGTCGCTGAGGGCTTTGGCGTCGAGGCCGGCGTTGCCGTAGGCAATCTTGATGGTCTTGCCGGCGAGGACGCCTGCGGCCAGGGGTTTCAGCGCGGTGGCGTCGTGGACGATCTGCTGCTGGTCGAGGTCGGGCGAGTCGAGCAGGCCGCCGGGGAAGACCTCGGTCGTCGGTTTGGCGATGTCGCCGAGCGACGTGCTGGCAAGCGCGGCGAAGTCGATGCCGGCCAGGAACTTGAGCCGAGTGGCGTCATCGCCGAGCGACGGGCTCTTCGGGTTCACGAACAGGGTCGGCGTCTGCATGCTGGCGAACGTGTACGTCTTCAGCTCGGCATTGTCCTTGAACGCGTTGAAGGTGGTGGAGTCGGCGTATCCGATCAGGCCGTCGAGCTCGCCGCTCCGCAGCTTGAGCTGCATCGTGGACAGGCTGGACAGCACCGCGAAGTCGACCGTGGTGTAGCCGGGCTTCGTGCCCCAGTACTTGTCGTACGCGGTGAGCTGGTATGCCGTGCCCGCGCTGAACGTGCCGTACTGGTAGGGCCCGGTACCGGCGTCGTGGGTGGCGAACCAGTTCTCGCCGTCGGCCGTCGTCGGGTGTGCCTCGATCGCCGTGGGGCTGACCATCTTCGGCCCGAACGGTGATGCGAGTAGGTCCAGGAACGCGCTGTTGGGGCCGGTCAACGTGATGGTGATCTGGGAGTCGGACGTCGCCTCGACCGATTTGACGTCGGCGACCATGTAGGCCGGTCCGGCCTTCAGGTCGGTGCGGCGCTTGAAGGACGCCTCGACGGCCGCGGCGGTGAACGGCGTCCCGTCGTGGAAGGTCACGCCCTGGCGCAGGTCGAACGTGAACACCGTGTTGGTCTGGTCGGCCGTCCACTTCGTGGCGAGCGCGCCGGTCAGCTCCGGGGCAGCCTGGCCGGACTTGTAGGTGAGCAGGCCCTCGTAGGCGTTGTCGACCAGGTTCAGCTCGGCGCCGTCGTATGCGGTGTCGGGGTCCGGGGTCTTGATACCGCCGAGGAAGGCGAGCTTGAGCGAGCCATCGTCGGCTGAGGATCCGGGGGTCTTGCCGCCGGAGCATCCGGCGAGCAGGAGGAGGGCGGCGAAGATGGCGGCGGGCTTCCCTATATGCATTGTCGTCAACCCTTCTGCCTATCAAGTGATAGGTTGTTGTCAGGCGCAAGGTAAACCCCGGATTGCGGCGCCCGTGTTGACAGACTGTTTCGGCGAGGAAACTTCGTCGGTCCTGGTCAGGAAGGATGGATGGATGA
>Ga0307515_10016844_pt1 | contig 13359 bp, 11 predicted proteins | sample 17_EM_MG_FD_194513 | JGI IMG/M metagenome (GOLD analysis project Ga0307515, IMG submission 194513) | Populus trichocarpa ectomycorrhiza microbial communities from riparian zone in the Pacific Northwest, United States - 17_EM | ecosystem: Host-associated > Plants > Roots > Unclassified | place...
ATCAATAAAACACCATAAGAGTCTAAATTCATTGTGCAGTAGGTTAATATTAATTGCAGACACCCAATTTTCTTTTTTTTTTAATCTTCAGAGATGTAATCACAGGGATAATTTCTAATATTAGTTCTGAGTTTAAATCACTGAAATTGCTACAAATAATCATCTTAAATTAAGAAAGGTATTAATTTCTATTGCATAGATAATCGATGGCCGGCGTGTAAACATAGATAATAATTTTTACAACTAATATATTGCAGGTCCATGGCTGGCGTGTAAACATAGATAATCGACTCGTACTGAAGCATAAATCGATTCCTATAAATGCATCAGCGTTGTTGATTCTCAATTAGTATCATGCATGTTCACGTCCACATTAAACATGCTTGAGAATCCGATACACTGAGCTCCCTCCCTCTTTCCCAGAATATGATACAACAACAAAGGTGTTCTACGATAAGAGGGTTGAAAATGGCAAGCCAGCTACCCAAAAAAATCTACGTACGTACATGTTCTTCCTCCTTAACCGTGTCTAATGATGTTAATTCAACCATAAGCCGATCATACTCCTGTTGAACATCTCCTAATTCCCTTCTTAGCTGCCTCACCTGCACGAATATGAACATCACGAATATGAACATCATCAGCTTGATATTTGATCAATCATCGAAACTTAACTCGTCATTTCGAATGCAAGAGAGCTTGTCCTCAAGTGTGATTTTGTTACTATTTGCATCTGTTTGGATGCCAAATGGGAATCAACAAAACTTGGTTGCACTTACTAGCAAGAGTTCAGGGTTACTAGAATTGGCAGAATTCCACCACTTCAAAATAAGATCATTTTCTAGTGTATTGAACTCAAATCCCGTATTGTAGTTATTTAAGAAAAATAAATAAAGCCTTTCTAGAATGATGGAATTAAAAACACAAAGTCCATGATTATACCATTCCACTGATTAATACAGACAGGTAGCATACATACATATATACTGAGATGAATAGTTATGTGTGTAACATCCCCAATGGACTGCTATACACTTTCAAGCGTGATAAAGATGCTTATTAAATTTGAAAAAGAAGGAAAACATAGAATATGCATGTAATTATTAACTGTGGCGTATAAAATACCTTCAGATCAAGGTCTTCCCTCCTTTTCTCATGTTCCAAGCATCTGAAAAATAAAATAAACACGAGTAAATTTTCACGGATGCCAAGCTTAAAACAATGCAAGTTCCTCCAATTAGGGCCAAATGTTTACAGTCAGTCAATACAGAATTCTCCTGAACTGCATTTTGATGCTGTTCATCAAGTGCCAGTCTAATCTTTAACTTCACGACACTAGCTATCTCTAATCACAAAAGATCAATATACAGAATCCAATTGATATAGAACAGGGGGAAGAAAGAAGATAAAGGGTTGTAGAACTCCCTATCCTAGAGGAATAAGTTGATTGAGGGAGAATAAAACCTACAGAAAGAGAGCTCCTCTGGAAGGGAGCTGAGGGATATAAAAGAAAACCCTGTAGAAAAGGCTAAGAATTGGCTAGAAAACCCTATAACAGAGGGTTGGACAAGTATTTAAAGAAAATACTTCTCAATTTCAATATGATTTCATCATAATTGATAGAATAAGGTGCTTGTATGGACACCAAGCAACCCTAGTAATGGTCTTCCATAAAAATAAATCCTATAAAACTTCAAAGATAATAGTAAAACTCTAAAAAAATAATTAATTATAAATCAATAAAAATAAATAACAATCCTTCATCCTATTCTGCATCACCAATTACTCACAGGATTAACTCAACCTATACATTGAACAAAAACTGATGTACCGGGAATGTTATGATAATACTTACTTTGCATGAAGTTTCTTGTTTTCTTGAATCAAGTTCATAGTCTCCTTATCCATCAACTGATTCGCAGTACTCAAAGACTACAAAAGATTGCAGGCCAAATTAGCAACAGATTTCTTAGAAAAAACAACATGACAGGCAGCAAACAAATGAATAGATCAGAACAAGAAAATGAATTGCAAAAAGCACAGAGAAATCACCCATTTTGGTCAAGAAATAGAGAGCAAAAGCAAGCTATGTAATGAAAATAATCCCACAGTAAAGAAGCTGTCTTTTATGCGTGCGTGCAGGCTAAATTATATCGAATTAGAGTTTTTGCAGAAAAGCAACCTGAGAATCACCTCTCTCTGTCTTGAATGCTACTATACTAGAAATTTCTGGTTAGCGTACCATGCTAACTATTGTTCTCCTACTTTCACCATAGACAATGAATTCAACATCAGAAGTAAGAAGCATGGAAGAGACAGATTTAGGCCTGGACACATATAGTTGTGATAGCAGAAGCATAGACCAAATAAAATTTGTGGGAGATGAATTAAGGTCAAGGCTTTCAAGGGAATTGGGTAATCTGCATGCACTGCTTCACTTCAATAAGATATTCAGATTCATGCTCCTTACTCAGACCTGTATTTCCAAATTGTGAGCATCTGCCCTTGCCCCTGCCTGCCGTTTCATTCTTTCAAATTTGTTTAAATCACCATGCTCCTTCCTCTTTGATGATAGTCCTGTCCCAACAATAGGAATTTTCCCAAAGAAAGCTCCGAGAATGAAAAAATTTATTTTAATCAAGCACATGGGAATCTAAGATAATTATCTAGTATTATTCAAGCACAACTTTTTCATATTGAAAGGGTGTACCTGCAGCAGATGCTGCTTTCACACTAACAGAATGGTGATTTTGATTCAATGTGACAGGTTTTGTTTTGTCACCATTTGGCATACCATGATTCAATGTGACAGGTTTTGTTTTGCCACCATTTGGCATACCATGATTCAATGTGACAGGTTTCATTATACCACTATTTGGCATGTCAGGGGATGAATCTTGTGGAGGCTCTATTGGTGGAAGCTTTTTCTTGACCTGGTAACCAATCAGTCCGCAGTGGTAATCCCTGACAAAAGTCAATAACCAGCATGACTTAAGTCATCGATATATAAGAACATAAATTAGATGCTCACTGTAAGGGGCATTTGTCACCACAAAGAATCATTTCAATTAATCAATTAGTTGCACAGATCCAAAGCAAATAAGGGGCATTTTTCACCACAAGGAATCATTTCAATTTATCAATTAGGTGTACAGATCCCATGCAAATCCATTTAACAACAAATCAAGTAATCAATTTAGAAAAAGGGAAAAAAAATATGGAAGCTTGAGATTGTGCAATAATCTTTTTAGTAACTTTGAACAACCATAGACTGTGTGTGGACACATAGACCAGGCAATTTTTGGAAGTTGCAAAATAGAATTAGAAAAAACAAGTGAAGAGCCTCAGAAACAGCAACATGACAAAAACTTCCAAATTACTCTAAATAAAGGATTCTTTACTCAAAATAGAGAGCAACATGACTTAAACTTTCAAATTACTCAAAACAAAGATTTCTTTTTGAGTAGAAATTGAGAAGCGTACCAGTACTCCCATGTCATCTCCTTCAATCGACCTTCAAGCTTCTGAAACAGGGAAGTTCTCTCAAAATCTTGTTTGTTATGAGTGGGCTCAACAAAATTTGCTTCCAGAACACCTATGGAAGTAATACTAGATTAGTGTCAAGCATTAATTACAATTCTGAACAAAATTCACCTCAACACCATAGGAAAAGGGCAAAAAACTAGAAAAGACTTTTAGAAGCTTCTCACCAACCACCCCTCTTCCCCTACTGTCTGCATAGCTCACAACAGGCCAAAATGGCTGCATTGCAAGAGAAAGAAGAGACCTCTCAGAAGTTTGCCATCATTTTCTTCAGAACAAAACTGAGCAAGATAAAGCTACCACTAAACCTTTTACATTACCAAGGTAAAATAAATGGTCAAGGCTCCATGCAAACTTTACTGTGAAGGAAAAGAACCACAGCAACACACAATCACATGGCATCTAAACTTCACAAAGAATGCATCTAAACATTCTATGGAAATAAGGTGGTTTATTTTGGAGATGCATAGAAGGAAGTCAACAAGTAAGATTCTGTGGTCTTGTCCCCATGCTTAAATGGCTTTGCCAGCTATCCTAAACATTTCTATCAGGAAGAGTCCTTTCATGATTTGATATGATCTCACATCCACTTCTCATTTCTCATTATCTTTTGATGTTACAATAATTAGTCTGCTTTGGTAAAATTTTGTAATTCCATGAGCAAATCTGTTTCCCATCATCTTTAGGTGTTGCAATAACTATTCTGATTTTGTACTAAAATGCAGAGCATGACACAATTCAACTGATTTCAATTTCTCAGAATATCCAATTCTCCATAACTAGATTCCTTATTAAATCTACTTAACAATTATTAAATAGTAGCGAAATTCCTACAAACTACTAAGAGTTTAGAATACTTGAAAATTAATTTCCAAAGCAGTCCTTCCTTGCCCTTACTCTTTCCTGGTTCTAGACCTTAGATTTCAGAGCAACGAAGTAGCAAAAGCTCCATGAACTTCTATGACATCAACAATTAACATAACAATTTTGCTTCTGATACCTATCACTTTTCTTCAACAGTGGCAGTAATGATGACAATATGATACAGTCTTCTAAAAATTAAGTTTGGAAAGAATGATAAAGTCAATGTGATTGAAATCTTGTTTAAACTTCACAATGATGGAACCTTCAACATGCCACTCTTCTAGTTTTTCCTGTACAAAGTCCATTGTTTTAACTCCTTTATCTCAAAGTGATGACCATCTTGTTCCTTCCAAATTTATATTATTATTTAAAGCTGGCTTATAAGTAACCTAGCTATATTTCTTACTTAGTAAATTTTCCAATTGTTTAGTTTTTCTATTTCTATCTGCTTTGGGGCCTATAAATAGCACTCAAGTTATGTTATGATGCGATGGTTATTAAATAAAATAGTCTTCTAGAGAATTTTAATTTGTGTTTTTTTCAGTCATAAAATGGTTGTACTTCATAACAGCATTTATAAATACTACACAATGGACTAAAGGGCCAAAACCAAGGAAGAATGCATAATTCCAATGGGTCAATGGTTTGTTCTCATATCTGCCAATGCAAAGGTAAAACCTCCTAGTTAAAAGACACTTGCCAGAATAAGACGGTTCTTGTGGTAGATATTGAAACCATGGGCAGTGACATGTGGAGCTTCTTTTAAAAACCCAATTGTAGTTAAGACTTCAGCCTGCAAAATTAAACCAGGTAGGAACAGGAATTACAATCACTGAAAATCAGAATCATGTGCATTTTACAAAATAAGTATTAGATTAACATGCTAAACTTAGACAAAGAAAGGCAGGAAGACACGAACTACTTTTACAAATGAGTATCATATTGACACTGGAAAACTTGGACAATGATGGGCAGTAAGATATGAAAAAAAATGTCGAGAGATATGCAGGAATAATATATTTGTCATGAATCTTGGCAGCACACACTAAGGCACAATAGAATCACACACGCACACGCACACATGGTTTTCTGAGATCCCATTTCCCACTAGAAGAGAGAGCAAGGGTGGCACTACCCACCAATATGATACTTGAACCTCCAGCAGTTGACTCATAGTTATAACAGAAACAACAAAAATTGTTGAGAGAACATCGTTAATATGGTCTGGTAGTTAAAACTAGATGCAACTTGAGAAATGAGACATTCAATCACTCAATATTTTTTTAATGCAATGCAGAGAGTAACTGAACAAGGAGAAAGTTTGCAAGTAATACCTCTTTACATCCACCAGTTTGAGGCCTGTACACAATGAATTCTTGAAATTTGAGATCAAGGACTAGATTACGATGCTCCACAAATTGCCCCCGCAGCACTATTGTGAAAGTTTCTGGTATTTTCAGGTACAATATGGACAAATAAGCCTGAGGAGCATAAGATATCAGACAGTGAAAATCATATTCATATATTCCTTAGATGTGATTGCACATGAGCAAGCATGCATGAGTGAGTTATGATGTCTCCACCATGAACTTAGGTGGAGAGGCTTATCACAAAAACGGAGGCACTGTCTATGAAATATTACCTCAACTGTAAACTTGCATGAAGAGACAGATAAAAATAAAAAAAGAACTTACACGGAGTGAATAATGTAATCGATTGGCAATATGTTGTTCATTGACTGTCCTCCAAGCAGGATTTGCCTGTACTTTTTTTACATCCCCACCAATACGAATATCCTGCAACCATGCCACAACAAAGCAGCTAACTGGGAGTGATCGTAGTATATAATAAAGTTTAGAGGAGAAAACAACTACAAAGAGGCTGAAAGAAGTTCCAACCTCAGGATCTGTATCAAAGTCTAGCTCCACATTCCCATCATCACTGAACCACAAATTATAGATAATAACTTTTGTGCCATGCGATCCAATGTCATCAAACTGCACATCAAATTGGAGTTATTTTAAGAAATGAGCTTGCAAGGGAGAAAGACAGTATCAACAAAGCATTTCCAAATTCTAGCTTTCATCAAGAATCATGGTGTATCTGGAAGTTTTGTACCATTTAGTAGTGTTTCACTTATTATGACTACAAAGATTAATTGAACTTTTTGAAAAGATTTCAAGGTGCAGCTTGGTGCTTGTCGTTCTAATACTACTACCATCCAAATCTCATTCCAACAGCTAAACAAAAATTTCAGCTTCCAATTCTGGCAAAATTGTGGCAGAAAATATGTCCGGCCTACTCATAACACCCCCAGCTCGACATTGAACAACCATGAGAATTTTCTCTATTCTATTGCCCTACGTCACATTTTTTCTGAAATTATGTGCAGTATCCATTGAAAATGGAACAACCACTTAAACAAACACTTCAAGATGTATCCACTTTTGTACCATTTGATTTTTAACCCAACTCTAAAAAGAAGGGAAGGTAATCTTGGGGCAAAAATAACAATTAGATTTTTACATGCCTGTACACATGTACCTCTGTGTTAAATAGCTCAGAAGTTGTACAGGAGTAAAATGAACCATCAGGATATCATTACTAAACTTAAAGAAAGACTATTGTGTAATTAGCTACATCAACTTGTAAAACAAATCTATACACATATGACGGAGCAACATAAAATGCAATGAATGATGGCAAGTAGAGGAAAAGATATAGGATAGGAATTTACTTGTTTCAGCAGCTCAGCTTCTGTTGAATAGGGAGACCATTGCAACAGCATGGAAAGGTTAGACATAAAGTATTCTTTATCATACCGATGTGCAATTTCCATATTACCAGTAATCGTGTTAAGCTCATAATCCACCTGCATATAGAAACAAGTTCTTAAAATAGACTCCAGAAATACAAGCTTGTAAACAAAAATGGAAAGCAGGGATAAAACATAGAAGCAGCAGTTTGCCACGTCTTGGAAACCAAAAGGTCAACAGCTAAGTCAGCTATATAATAACAGGATTTAAGACCTGTGGTTCACTAGCATCTGCTGAGGTCTGACCCAAGAGCCTAATATTTGGGATCATATAACCTCATCCCTTTAAATCCCACAATTTTTTTGGGATCTTCTCATTCCTTTGGATGAAAATATCCTTCGTGTTGTTGCATTATCAAATCAGGATACCATCCAAAAGACTAATAAGCAGAACCTCAATTCAAGCTGTTGTGGCATGCGTGTGGTACACTACATATACATGCTATAAAAAGCAACAAAATGCCGTCTAAAAAATTGCAATTATTAACTTTCCAAAAAACAATTCCCAAAATAGAAGAAAATCAGAAAGAAATTCAGCTAACATAATTAAGTGGGGAAGTGAAACTCACCATTGGCACCACTATTCTGTCGTGCCCTGTTTGTGTCAAAAATGTATAAGAGAGGAGACCAATGCTTTGTGTCATTACCCTGCTCATTATATAAACTAATAAGAAAACAAGATTGAAAGGGTAATTACATATTACACAATATTAGAAAACAAAAGGAGCAAGGTTTATTCTTTTTCTTCTCTTTTTTCTTTTTGACCTGAGATTGTTCTTTATCTTTTTCTTTTTCTTTTTTGACCTGATATCTGTTCTTTATGTATGCAGTGAAATCATGCGTAATTTGGCTCACCTGTTACTTTCATCTATACAGTTTCACCATCAAAGACAGGGAAGAAACAATTGTGATGGCAGAGGTAAGAAATATGTTGAAGATTAATAAATGAACTAGGAAATCATCGAATGTTTTTGCACGCATATTTGAAAATATATAACTAGCCAGCAGTGGCTATCACTTCACTTGTGCATGGTTTGTATAAGAATTGTAAACATTTAAATTCAGATGAACAAGTCAGTGAAAGTTTTAGAATCATAATCAAACCTATCACCCAAGTGGCAGCTGAAGACAATAACATCTGCCCCAAGTCTCATGGTGCTGGTCTTGAAGCCATTACCATCTGAAAGGACCACAGCTCAAGCAATAAATATGGAAGGAAATAATCATAGAATTCAGTAAAAGCACAGACAAGTTCTGTACATTGTCCAATTGCTGCTTTGGACTTTTTATCAGAAAATCCAAAACTCATGCATCGCCGGATTGCTTCAGGATCCATTCCACCACCATTATCTAGTCATATAGTACCAACATGCAAATACCAAAATCAGGAAGTATTCAGTTTTTTTTCAAGATAAATATTTCATCAACAAAGACTACAAAACAACTTGACAACAAGTCTTTATGTTTGACAAGATAAACACACCTTGAATTAACAATGCTGGACTTTGATCTCTTGGATTTAAGGTTTTATCTACAATTACAAAAGTGGCCCCGTTTTGGATCTATCAAGTGAAAAAAAAAAGGATATGAAAAGTGAAATTCACAGCTTGAAGATGTCACCATATGATAACAGAAATAAATGGTGAAGAGATCCTAACACATAAGGGTGACCATGGCATATATTTGATAGCAATAGACATAAGAAAGGCTATTAGTGAAATAAAAGCTGATTTGCCTTAGGATTACCACTTAACAGACCCACATGCGTTTTTCCAAAGAAGAAAGCACAAAGGAGCACAGGTATCAAGACTTGTGCTGTCATAACATCATCCAAAATGTTTCAAGAACCAAGCATCACATTGAACCAGAAAATGGACAAAGTCAATAGGTAAACTACATTGTTATCGTGATATCATTCACATGTATAAGTTTAATTAATGAATTAAAAATAAAATCCATACACATCCACCTAATAAAAGTGGAATTATTTAGCCTATGAACATACAATGAGATTAAATTAATATGTGGCCTTTTCCTTTTAAATTAGTAGTTTTAAGTAAATTATTTTAGAAAAAATTATGATTGATGTGATAAGATTTTCATAAACTTTAGATTCAGCTTGCTACGGTTGAGAAATGGTAAAAGTTCTATAAATAGTGGTTTAAGCATTCAAATGTCTACTGAGAAGTTATTTCACTTTTCTTATTGCTTATTTTTGGGGATGCACACGTGCACATGCACATACATGTGTGTGTGTTAAAGCAGGCAGTAATCTCTTGTCACATTTTGGAAAAATCATTAGAAATGAAAAATTGTACAACCTGCTATTAATATCAACCAAAAAAAAATTACGGCCTCCAGGTTCAGCAGATCACCTGGACAGGTGTCCCAACCAGTTCCCTGATATGCACATCTTGTCTGGGTTTCAGACACTGCTCTGTCCAGTCAAGAGAACATCTAAGCAAGAACGTACAAGTGTGACGACATGACATGTATAGGCTTATAGGCCCACTAACAATGATCTCAAAAACACCACACCACATTATTTTGTACTTTCAACAATAGACTACATGATAATCAAACTTGTATAAGCCAGTTAAAAAAGAAAAAGAAAACTGGCTACTTACCTCATCAACTGCATTGTCAATCAGTTCTGCTATGGCTGCAAACAAGAAAAGGTAGTTAGATGCAAACTCTACTCTTAAATTTATCATCACCAAAGTACAGGTGGAATAGAATACTGTATTAGCTGGACATACCACCAAAAGCCCACTTATGAGAAGTGGCATTTGAATGAAGAAACATGGGGTGGACATGGAGATAACTCTTGCCATCTGTTATACCATAAAGAAAATTAAAAAGAGCAACTTGGAGAATGGCTTATCGAGTACACACACACGCTGAAAAGAGATACTTCCGCGAATTGCAAAAGATTCTACCATCCAACTTATAAGACAAAACAGGGAGTAAAGCAACACCACAACATATATGATAGATTGCACAACAAGGTAGAGATTTTCAATAATAAGTGACAGTCATGAAATTATGATGAAAGAATTGATAGCTGCATACTTTGAAGTGTGGTCTCGGAATTGAGCCCATCATCATAATTCCCAGCTTTCCAAAATTGACGACAAAGTGGTGCTGGACATATTGTAGATGCAAAAGAAATGCCACTGTCATCCACTGGAGGCTGCCCATGCTCCAATACAATTGAATTACTCTGGCCAGTACTTAAGGCATTCAAGTTTCTAGTTTCTTCAGATTCTTGTCTTTTAGATTGAGTGCCAGACTTCCGAACCTCTGCTTGTTGGGCCTTACGGCGGTTTTCCTCTTGCACTCCTTCCCCAACATACCCTTTCTCCAACTTAATAGCTTTCAAATCAACCTTTTCCAAGCCCACCATCACTACAAAGTGAACAATGCTTCATCTCAAACAAATAAATAAATAATTGAGCAGATTATGCTACTACGGAAAACACTCAGAACAAAGAAAGTTGAAAACATGTTGCAACAGCATAATCAGAATAATATGAACATGGGAAGACATCAAGTAACGCCAATATCGACGGAGAAAACCTTACTAAGCCCAAGACTGCAATTCAACTAGTAGTTGTCTAGTGAGTGTTGGGAGATGAATTTTCAAAATATAACAAGTTCCTTTGACAATAACTTCTTTGATGTCAACAAATTGAGACAAGGAAGAGGATAGAGATAGACCAAAAATGAGGGTTCTCACAGCAAGTTCCTTTTTCTCCCTTTGTAGATCTACTCGTTCTTTTTCTGCTGAAACCAGATTTGGCGACTCCCCTGAGGGTTCTCGCTTCCTTCCCTTCTCATCTTCCCCCCCACCTTTTCAGGTTGGGTTTCAGCTTAAGAATGTAGATTTCTGTGTCGACTGCGCTGCGGAGGTGGTTGTCGGATGGTGGCGGGAGTGGCCGTTTGTTGGTTGCAGGTGGTCCGGAATGTTTTCGGGTCTGTTTCGATGTTTGCTGTCAGTAAAATGGAAATGGAAGGATGGTTTGGTTTGATGTTAACCAAACTGCAAATTTGGTTTATAAATTTTATTATTTTTCTATTTAAGTGTTTGATTAAAGATTTTCCAAACTCTCACAGGAGAAAAAGAAAGTAGAGCTACACAAACTCCTCTCCTGAGACCCTTCTGTAGAAATGAAAGTTGAAACTCCATTATTATGTATTTATATCGTAAATAAGTTTTGTTAAAAAAAGGAAAGGACTTGAAGGACCAAAATGAATTCATACACTCAGATATCCTTTTTATAATCCAATTAAAGAAAAGGTCCAGCATATTATTTCTGTAATTTAATTATTGCATTTTTTTATTTTAATCTCTTAATTTAATTATTTTTTGAATTTATATGCTTAAATTTTAATATTAAAAATAGCTTGTTTGGGAGTGTGGTTGCGGTTGCTTTTCAAAGTGTTTTTCACTCGGAAATGCATCAAAATAATATTTTTTTTTATTTTTTAAAAATTATTTTTAATATCAGAGCATCAAATAATCTAAAAGTACCAAAAAATAATTTAAAGCAAAGAAAAAAATAAAAAAATTTAAATTTTTTCAAAAACATTTTTAAAAGGCAAAAACAAACAGATTTACCCATGGTACATGACTCAAATGCTAATTTGTTATTAGATTAAAAAATGGTTTGGTGATATTTGTCATAACTCATTTTTATTTCCTTGTGTTTTCTAACATATTTTTAAATAATACAAAAGTTTAAAAAATATGCATTTTCAACCTAATTCAACTAATTTTTTATCATTTTATTTGTTGTATTCGTGCTAACGATTTCTTGAAACTCAAAAATTCAAAAAAACAAAAAAAATTAAGAAGGAAAAATCAATAACCAAGAATAAAAAAGATTTAGTGGACATAATAATAATTAAGTAAGAATTAAAGGACAAAAAAATACAATAAAGATATTCTTAGATGGTGTAGAATATTCTTAGAGTAAGAAATAAAAATATTCTTAGATAAAGCTATAAATAAAAGAGATTTTTTTTTCAAAAAGGAAGGTGTCATTATAGCCACTAAACTAACTAATAAGATGAACTGCATATGCTATATTAGATCTAGTAATAATCAAGTTATTAAGACTTTTAATGATTTTTCAAAAAATAAGTTGAATCATAGAACACCCTTAACATCAAAATAAAGTTAAACTTTGAGCTTTATAGGAGTATCAAATATGACAAAATCTTGAACTTGGGCAAGATCAATAAGATCTTATCTTGAACATATTTATATTCTTATTTATCTTGAACATATTTATATTAATCGACAAAATTACTAGATTTAAAGTGAGAGATCTCAAGCCCTAGAAAATATATCAATAGACCAAGATCCTTCATATAGAAATATTGGTGTAAAGTTATCTTCAAATAGTGAATTTAGAAAAATCATCACCTATAATTAAAATGTCATCAACATAGATTAAAAAATATATTATTCTTAAAGTGGTTCGATGAGAAAATATAAATGGATCATAAGCACTTTATTTAAAGTGTGCATTTAAATTTATCAAACCATACACATAGGCCTTGTTTGCATCTATATAGAGATTTTCTTAATTAACAATTAACAAGCATGTTTGGAGCTAGCTTGAGGATATGTTGAAGGTGGAGTCATAAAAATAGTTTCATCTTGATCATTGTGGAGAAAACCACTCTTAACATCTATTTAATATATACTCTAATTATAAGAAGCAATGATATTTAAGATTGTATGGATGATAGTTAAATATCTCTTCATAGTCTACTTCATATTTTTAATGATTTCTAAGAGTTATTGAACGAGTTTTGTACATGTCTAAAGAACCATTAGGTTTACATTTAACATTGTACACTCACTTGCATTTAGAGTGTGTTTGTTTTTGAGGTAATTTGAAAAAAGTAAGTTTAAAAAAAGTATGGTTAGTTGGATTTAGATACGTATTTAGTTGAAATTATAGTTGAAATTTAGGTGCAACAAAAAACATGTATAAAATATTTGGTAGTTGTGTGATTGCGGTTGTTTTTCAAAGTGCTTTTTACTTGAATATACATTAAAATAATATATTTTTATTTTTAAAAAATTATTTTTGATATCAGCGAATCAAAAGTATCTAAAAACA
>Ga0307515_10016845_pt1 | contig 13359 bp, 2 predicted proteins | sample 17_EM_MG_FD_194513 | JGI IMG/M metagenome (GOLD analysis project Ga0307515, IMG submission 194513) | Populus trichocarpa ectomycorrhiza microbial communities from riparian zone in the Pacific Northwest, United States - 17_EM | ecosystem: Host-associated > Plants > Roots > Unclassified | place...
GTAGGGGGGTGGCAATGGAAACAAGGGGTAGGTGACTGAGTCGATGATCGAGTCAATGATTGAGTCAATGACTGAGTCAATGGGAGGCAGCTGAGTCGGTGATAAGATAACCTGATTCAGGTCGACATAACCACTGAGTTGGACGCGCTCAAATCTCGCCGAAGATCTCCACAATCCCAGTTGGGTAGGCTTTCTTTCTCCTTTTCGTACTTCCGGAACTCGTCTAAGAGATGAAGAAGTGGCTTTCGACGACGTACGAGCGCGGCTCGAAAAAGCCCATGAAGGAGCCTCTCACAGCACCTTGGGTTCTGCCGATCAGCGATGCAGACGTGGAAAAGCTCAAAGCCGGGTTCAAATCTCGAAGCATGGACGACAAATGGGACATGCTGATCGAGGATCCGGACGAAAACGGCAACATATCTCTCCACATCCTTCGAAACTGGTTATAGGAGGAGTGCTACATATTCAGACTTGCTGATAAACAAACAATTCAAACCATAGGTCTTGGGTTTGGTTAATTGGATATTTTAAAGCTTTAAGCTTATTTATTTTGTTTAGTTAATTAAACTAGTAAACGGTTTAGTTAGGTTTAACTGTTTAGATAGATTTATATACATTTTTACGTAATAGTAGGAGGATCTAGGAGCTCTACGCTACAATTTGGTAATAGGCGTTTGGTATTATATTAGGCTTAAAAGTTAAGAGGGAATATAATTGGTTACCCCTGGTATTAATAATAGTAAAGTCTAATTCTATTAATCTAAAGCGGCAAATCTATTAATATTAGTTACTATAATAGCGTCTAAACGTTATATAAGGATAGCTTACTATAGTATAGACTAAATCTTATTATTGCTCTAGCGGTTTCTAAAGAAGGTTATATAACTCTAATTTTAACGTAGAGTTTTCCTGTTACGGACCTTATATCGGCAGTAGTGCGACTACTAAGAACAGACATGAACGGGTTGGTTGAGACAGCACGGGAAGCGCTGGAACCGATCGAGCCATGGGACGAGGGGTAGCCGAGTCACGTGGCCAGTCACGTTACAAGTTCGGAACGTGGGAACGTGGGAACGTGGGAACGCAACCTCTACGTCGCCAAAATAAGTGGCTGAAATTGGCACGTGCGCAACAACCAAAAATCGTCTGTTTACATGTAAATAAACCAACCAGTATATCAACTACAAGCACCATGGATCAGTGTGCGATTCAGAAGATGTATAAATGGTATACCAAAAGACTACATGATTGTAGGAGGGCTGAAGGGCAAATGACGAGGTATTGAGTAAGCAAAATTAATGATTTTCTAAGGTGCCAATTTCGGCCACTTATTTTGGCGACGTAGAGGCAACGTCTTATAAAAGCAGGGTTTTGGATTGGTTTAGAAATGTTCGGGTCACCTGATAAGGAACGTGCTTTCCACGTGCTACCCCATCAAATTCGACCGACCGACCGTCCCTTTTGCACTTACGATGCACTTACCAGTACTACCTAGATATAATTTCTATTAGTATAGATTTATAGAGCTTGCGAAGCGCTTTAAAATGCTATTACTTTTATCTAAATATCCTAAGTATAAGTAGACGTAGAGCTTTACGGAGCTTTATGGAATAAGGGGGAGCCGTATACGGAGCCCATTAAATTCGCGACCTCGCGACCTCGCGACCTCTTTCTTACCCCTACCCCTTCTTCTTCTTCTATATTACTACCCTAGTTACTACTCCCTACCTACCGCCTAAATACCTTCCGATCGTTTATTTTGTACTGCCTACAAGCAGTATCGCTCTCCTACTAACTTTGCAACGAACCGTCTTGGAGCTCCGTATAAGACCTGTAAATTTTACAAGGTTAATCCTTTATTTACTTTTTTATAACCTACTACCTTTCTAACTCTATATATATAGGAGAAACGAAATAGACGGTCCCAATAACGTTTAGCGGACCTCCCGCAGCCTATAAACCAAACTACAGCCACTACTACTTCCGCTACTACTTCCGCTGCTACTTCCGCCGCTGCTTCTCCCCTTATACTACCCGTATCGATTTAGCCGCGACCACCCATACCAATCCAGCCGCAACTATCTGTATTAATCTAGCCGCGACCTACTACCTTCCGCCCTATCGCGGAGTAGCTAGATTATCTAGATCGTGGTCCTACTGTCTACCCTATTACAGAGCAGCTAGATCTTAGTCCTATAAATATTACCTACAACTTCTATACCGCCCTATATTAGATTAATAAATATATTAGTATATTACATCCTAGCGATCTACGGTTTAAAGCCTACTATAAGTACGGTAATGTAAACCTCCCTCTATTCCAGCCTCCGCCGGAATATCTACGCGGCCTTTTAGAGTCCTGTAATACTTCTGCTAAGTAGTTTAGGGAGCGGCTCCGCGCATATAATACAGCATTAGCTTTTATGTCCATAAACTATACCGTTACTAACCATAGTATAGCCCGCGGCGGCCTAAATTACTTCTAAATATATGGTGAGCTTTACCATCTATAGGGCCCGCTAGAGCCTCCTACTAACGTTGCTCCGCGGTATACCTAGCTATACTTTTACAACCCTAGTTATGCCATAGATGTCCAGCTATAGGCCCGTCCTAATACCTAGCTAGATGTGACTATTCTATAGTGCCTTACTGCTATACTATCTAAGGTACGGAACCCTTTTATTACCATTTATTAAACTATAAGGGAACGGCTTTAGGCTTAGCCCGTATTAACCCCGTTATAAATTATCTTAAACCTATAGATATAGCTTATCTTAAAGGCTGGTGCTAATTGGCGCTATAAGAACCTCCTAATAAGTAATAAGGTGGCTGTTATTATACTAGATAAGTACGGTAATACCAGCTTTTGCGATATTATACTTACGGAGCATACCTCCTTTAAGGACCTCTATACTATTGCTAGTATAGTCTATCTAACCTTCTAGGCCGCCTACGTAGCCCTAGGGCTACTAAAGGATAACTATAAGTAAATTAATTACTTAACGGAGGCCGCCGTTTTTGCTATTAGCGCCTAGCTACGCTCCTTATTTATAACTGCTTTAGTTTACAGCCCTATTACGAAGCCAGTTGCTTTATAGGACCGCTTTAAACAGTCCATCTATAATAATTTACCTTACTTTCTAGCCCGCCAACCTAATGCTCCTTCTATAGTCGGCGAGGACGATACCGCCTATCTTAATTACGGCCTATACCTTATCTATTAGATACTTGCCAATTACTAAAAGACGCTTGCGGACTATAGCCTACCCCAGTTTCAGTACTAGTGGGGTATTATTATAGAGGGAAGTAACCTACTTTTTATAGTGGAGCTATGGCGATATAACCCTATAGAGGAAGAACGCTAGTTTACTAAGCTACGCTAGCAGCTAAATACGGACCAAGCAGTATGCTTTAATACTATTATTGCTACTATAAATACTAATCCGTAAACGGCCTGCTTCTTCCTCTAGGGCCCTATAAGCACCGGTAAAACATTTCTCTATTACTATCTTTGCCACTACTACCGCTTATATAGTAAGATTGTTCTTTATATAGCTTCTTCTAGTATTACGGCCCTCCTACTACCCAGCGGCCGTACTACCTACTCCCGTTTTTAGATACCTATTAATCTATATAAAGAGTCTACTTGCAATATCTCTAAAAACTTAAATCTAGCTAAGCTTTTACGCTGTACCTCTCTGCTTATTTAGGATAAGGTGCCAATACAGCACCACTACTACTTTAAAGCCGTATACCGTATGCTTATAGACGTCTATTCTAACAACTCTACCTTTAGCGGACTCCCTACTATTTTAGGTAGTAACTTTACTTAGATATTACCTATCGTCCTATAGGGGAACCGCGCAGCCATTATAGGTGCCTGCCTATAGTGGTCATTCCTCTAGCCTACCTTTTATATACTATCCCTACGGTTAAATATACGTGTCTACTAAGGTAAGATAAATTAGTAGTTCGCAGCTTAGGTATAAAACTTATCTTATAATATAGCTCTAGCTAGTAGTATTACTCTCTCGCCTAGTATAGGCCAGTTCCGGTCCTAGGAACCCTTTTATAGGTATATATACCCTTCGCAACTACTTACTTAGGTATATACTACTCTTAATACCTTTTATAATCGCGCTATCTTAACCATTTATAATAATACCGTGGCTAAGATTAACAAGGCTATCCTTACGCGGCTCTACAGCTCCCTAAGTACATTTTATTCTATAGACTCTATAGAGCAAAATAGAGAAGAGGATTATATAGAACTGCCGCCAGTAGAGCTCCTGTAGACATTTAACCCTACTAGCCTACCTTTATTAAAGCTTTCCCTAAAGGTAGGCGCGCCCGTAATCCTTTTACAGAACCTCTACCCTAAGGAAGGGCTCTGTAACGGCACCCGTATAGTTATTACGCGCCTAGGCCGGCGCTATATTAAAACTTAGATACTTAGCGGCAGCTTTTATAGGCAGCTACGGCTAATCCCTTATATTAAGCTTACCTCTACGGACGGAGAACTGCCGTTTATTATTAGTAGAAGGCAGTTTCTAATCCAGCTATGCTTTGCTATAATAGTAAACAAGTTATAGGGGCAGTCTTTTAACTTTATTGGTATTAATTTGCGTATACCAGTCTTTACGCATAGGCAGTTATATATTACGCTATTAAGAGTAACAGATATATATAGGCTTTCGCTATTACTGCCGCAAGGAGGCGATACCGCTATCGCTACTACTACTAATATTATATATCTAAAGGTATTACTACCCATTACGGGCTAAGACGTGGGGGGATAGTATAGCAGCGGTGGCAGTAGTAGGGTAGTAGCAGGGTAGTAGTAGGGCAGTAGTAGGGCAGTAGGGTAGTAGTAGGGTAGTAGTAGGGCAGACTAAGTTTAGAAAGCCAAAAGCCCGCTATAGTATTTATTTAGAGGTTTTGCTTTTATAATAAGGTATATTATTTTATTATATAACTACTTCTATAACTGCCCTATAGGGCTAGCAAAACTTTTATAAATGCCCCATAGGGCCTAGTTATCACGGCACTGACCTAACGCATACTGTTCCTACTATTGGCTGGCCCACCACTAGCGCCTTAGCGGCTAGCCCTACTATTTATATACGATACCCCCTTTTACCTTCTTCTCTTCTTTATAGCACAACGTAGTTATTTAGTCTACTTTATTACAGCACTGTGACAGTTTATGCTATTATTAATTGCGCCCCGTCGCGATTACTGATTCCCTATATCCTAGTCATCTCCGCCCTAGAACAATCGCGACCTACGCGCGCAGCTAACGCGTCCACACGCCATAATCTAGCACAGTCCTAGAACAATCCTTAGTTTTTTCTTAGCGCTAAAGACCACCTAAATAGGCGACATTAATGATGCCGAAATAGCTGAAACCTAAAACCCCCGCGAAGTTTTTACAGACTTCTTTATATAGATATACCCTAACATTGCATAGACAATCCGCCGCTCCTTACTATACCCTAAGACCTTTAAGGCCAATAAAGCTTACTATACCCTTATTAACTATACCAATAAGTTCCTTAGCAACATTAAAGTAGGACTATAGTTTATATATAACATAAATACCGCTAATAAGAAAGCTAATAAAAGCCTTAATACCCTTATTGCTTTCTAGATAGGAACTATTAACTCCTAGGTAGAGACTATTACCGTTCTAAAATAATTAACCCCTATAATAACGGTAGTAACCTAGTAAAAAAAACGGAAGTCTAAAGACCCGCTAATATTTAGCAGAAAAGGCACCCTATTAGAATAATAAGCTAACTTTAAGACCTAGCATATTAAGATTAAAGGAGTCTTTAACCGTAACTAGGACTACTTTAATACAGTCTATTCTCAGATCCTTTATATCTCAGATATACTAGAAGGTAAGGCCTATAAGTTTATTAAGTAGGGCCTAGAGCTTATATATAAGAACCTAAACAATATATCTATATAGAAATGGCCTGCTAAGGAAAATATGCTTAAAGAGCTTGCTGCCTACTATAAGGTTATTAATATAACCCAAGTTATAAAAAACAAGCTTAACTATTTCCCCTAGGGTAAGCGTAATTACTAGTCCTAGAAGGGAGAGCTTAATAAGTTAATAGTCCGCGCTAGGAAGACAGATAAATAGAAGGTAAACCTATTTTAAAAGTTTATCTCTCTAAAGATAGAAGAGCTAGTACTTAGACTTAACCATAAAATTAATAATAGCGACTATACAGGTTAGAGCAAGTAGATGGATATATTCGCTAAGAACCTTATAAACTATACACACTAAGCTAACCTTAAGAACACTAACCACCGCCTACCTGCTTAAGCCCTTACCCCTATACTAACCCTAATTTTAGTAGTAACTAGAGAACCTATAGACCTTAATAGAATCTTAGATATGGAGCGTAAGCGCCGCTTTAATAATAGATTATACCTTACCTATAGCCTACCTGGCCACTAGAAGGACGCTTATAAACCTACTATAATAGTAAACCTAGTCCTAATACTAGCCTATTAAATAACGTAAACTAATAACCGTGGATATAGTAACCGCGGAGTCTATTATAGCCGCGGCAGATAACTTCCCCCCTTTAACCCTATAGCTTAGTTATTTTAAATAATGCCCTATATAGAAGCCTAACCCATTAATAACGTCTAGAATTAGTGACTTTGCGCTAGCGAATATAAACACGGCTATATTATCGGCGAGGTGCCGTCTTCCTATACCCTAACTAAGACTAACACTACCAGCTAGATAGATACTAAATCGCCCCACTAAGATAGCCCCGTACCCTAGTTATTAAAAGGTAAACCCTTAGACTAAGTCGCGTCTAAGGGTCTAAACTATATAAGGAGGAAGATAAGAAGATTAGGTCCCTATTACTAGACCAATTAGTCCTTTCTATTAGTAAGCTGCTACTTAATCTTAGATTAGTAAATAGTAATAAGAAATTAATCCTTATTTAAACCTAACTCTCCTTATTATATAACCTATGCCCCTAAGTTTTTATTAATATAGTAAGCCTAGTGGACTCCGGTAGTACTATAATAGTATTTACCAATATAGAGTCTATTATAAGAAAATATAACGTTATAACTAAGAAGCTATTAGCACCTAGGCCATTACGCCTTATAGATAGTATCCCAACTTCGCTTATTATAGACTACTTTACCACCTAAATATTAATTGGCCTCTATACTAAAGCTATACTCTTTCTCATTACTAAACTCTTACCTACTACCCTAATTATCTTAGGTATGCCTTAGCTCTAAAAGTATAAGCCCTACCCTAGTTTTAGGGAGCTTAAGATCCGCTTTAACTTAGACTACTACTTTAGGAACTATCTCCTATAGGGGACAGCCGACAGTAGCAGGGATGCCCCGTATAGATACTTAGCACTACTAAGCCTAGTGCCTAGGACTATATATAAAGCCCTAATAGTAGAAGATATTCCTAATAAAGGGGAACCCGTATAGCTGCAAAGCAACAAAACAGTAGAAAACTGGACTACTTTAGTACTTAAGACCGAAATAATAGGCTAGCTAGCCTTACTAAGACTAAGGAAGAAGGTCCGCTTTACGCCACTACTACTAAGAATTTAACGCTAACCTAGACACCCTTTAAACCCTAGCTACCTAGCCTAATACCTAGAACTAAGCTATATACTATATACGCACACTATAGCCCGCGTTATAGTAAGGACTAGCTATAAAACTACTAAGACCCAGATAATAGAAACCGCGCCACTATAACGCCTAACCTTATACCTACTCCCCGTACGCCTTATATAAGGCTACCGCCTAAGAACCGCTCCTAAGAGCTAACTAAGACGAGCTAGCCCCGCTATAACATTGGGAGAAGACTAAATACGCCCTAATCTAGACAATATTATAAACGTACGCGCTATAAATTTTGCCTAGTTTTATAAATAAAAAGGCGTAAAAGTAATAAGGATCTATATAGTAGAGCTAGTAGAATTAGTAAAATAAGAAGAACGGAAACAATTAATAGATAAACTCCCTACTAGACTAGTTAAAATACCGGACCTAATAAAGGAATCCTTTTACTGCTTAGTCGATAGTAACTATATAATGGAAGAAGCCTATAAGGTCTTCCCTAGTTATTTTTACCGTTTCCTTAAGGAAAACCTCTAGACTATAAATACTAAGTTCCTCCGCCGCAAAGTTATGGATATAGACGTTAAAAAGTTTATAAAAGGCAAGCCCGCTCTAACTAGGGATAATATTATATAACGCCTCCTAAGGGAATACAGGCACTATATTAAGGGGTTTCTCCTAAAGAATGCTAATAAGCTCCCACTATATCGCCTATAGGACTATAAAATCGAAATTATGCTAGGAAAGCAGCCCCCATACCATAAAAACTGCCTACTCTCCCCTATTAAGCTCCGATGCGTTAAGAAATGGATTAATAAGATACTTAATAAAGGCTTTATCCGAGAATTAACGTCCCCTGCCGCAGCCCCGCTCCTACTCACTACTAAGCTAAAAGGAGGGGTAAGGATCTACCATAACTATAAAGGACTTAATAACGTTACTATTAAGAACTAATACCCGCTCCCGCTTATCCGGGAAACACTTAATGCCCTATATAGCGCTAAATTCTATACTAAGCTTAATATTATTACTGCGTTTAATAGAATCCGTATTACTAAGGGCTATGAATAGCTTATAGTATTTATTAACCGCTTTAAGCTCTACAAGATATTAGTAACCCTATTTAGCCTTTATAATGCCCTAGCTATATTCCAGAACTATATTAACTATATTCTTTATAACGCACTAGACGACTATTACATAGTATACCTTAATAACATCCTTATATTTTCTAAAACTCAAGCTAAGCATACTAGGCATATTAAAGAGGTAATTCGCCGCCTTAGAGCTGCCGGCCTCTAAATTAATATTAGTAAGTTAGAGTTCTATATAATAAAGATAAAGTACCTTAGCTTAATTATTTTAATAGAAGGAATAAGTATAGATTCTAAAAAGGTCTAAGCCTTATAAGTATAGGAGAACCTAACCTTAGTTAAAGAATTATAGTAGTTTCTTAGATTTGCAAACTTTTACCATAGGTTTATCTAAAGTTATTCTACTATTACTATACCTATAATAAAACTTTTAAAAAAGGACGTTAGATGGCTATAGGGACTAAAATAAACTAAGTTATTTAAGGCCCTTAAGAGAGCCTTTACTTTAGCACTAGTACTAGTATACTATAACTATACGAAGAAAACAGTGGTAGAGATAAACGTATTAAATTAGGCTTCTGGCGGAGTCCTTTTCTAGTATAATAATAATAGTAAACTAAAACTGGTTGCATTCTTCTCCATAAAGCACTTTACGCTAAAGTGTAATTATAAGATCTATAATAAAGAACTCTTAGCTATTATTAAGGCTTTAGAGAAATAGCGTCCTAAGCCATAAGGGACTAAGGAGCCGTTTGAAATTATTACTAACTATAAAAACCTATAGACGTTTATAACTATTAAGCAGCTAAACTAACGCTAAGTTTAGTAGGTAGAGTTCCTTTTATAGTTTAACTTTGTGATTATATATAGACCTAGCAGTAAAGCTACGCTCCCTAACGCCCTAAGCTAACTACTAGAAACGAAACCTAAGGACACTAATAATAAACGCCTCCGCTACTAAGCCTAAGTTATTATACCGCCCTAGAAAGTTAACCCTATAATCTTAGAAGAATTACTATATAAGTCCCGTAACTTTAATAATATAGAGTTTATAGCCGCTCTAGACCCTAAAATAGCCGAAAAGTCACTAGATAAGCTAATCCGGTTGGGATACTAGGAGAATAAACTTATAAGAGATATAGTGGCGGCCCTATATAATTAGAAAGCTCGCCGTTAGCTAAAAAAGATTAGGAAATTACTCCGTTATAATAAGTTAGAATATAGTATTATCGACGGACAGATCTACTTCCGCTAACGCCTCTTTGTCCCTAATACCCTAGACCTCCGCCTAAAAGTTATCTATTACTCTTATAGTAGCGGCCCCGCTAGTTACCCTAGCCGGGTTAAGACTTTTAACCTCTTAAACCGAATATACTAGTAGCTAGGAATCTCCTAGTTTATAGCTACCTTCGTTAAAGACTATACCCTATACTTTTGTACTAAGACCCCCTGTTTTGCCCCGCCTGGTTTTTTAAAGCTACTAGAACTACCTACTTACCTATAGACCGATATTTCGATTAACTATATTATAACGCTGCCGGTATACTAACGCTACGGCAAGGCATATAAATATATCCTTGTTATTATAGACCGCCTAACTAAAATGTAATACCTTGTTTTAGTAATAGGACTCTTAATAGAGGAGCTAGTTAATGGCTTTATTAATAATGTGTATAAGCTCTATAGTGCACTAAGCACAATTATCTCTAATTACAGTATATAATTTATTAGCGACTTTTGGCGACGATTAAGTAAACGCCTTAAGACAACTTTATAACTAAGCTTAGCCTAGCACCTAGAAACAGACGGCTAAACTAAAATTATTAATACTGCCGTAAATAAGTACCTCTGTGCTTTTGTTAGCTTTATATAGGATAATTAGGTTAACTACTTACCGCTTACTAAGTTTGCTATAAATAACTAAGTTAATAAGAGCATAGGCATCTCCCCGTTTTTTACTAACTATGGCTTTAACCCTCGCCTTGGAATTAAGCCTGCTAGCCCCCACTTACTAACACTATTAGTATAAGTAAAGAAGGAGTTCTTCCGCGCAGACTCTATGGCCAACCGCTTTAAGCGGATATTAACATAGCTTAAGGCCCTAGCCTGGATTTTATAATAACGCTATAAAGATAATGCTAATACCCGTAGGGATGAGAGCGCGTTATTCTATAAAGGTGATATAGTTATAGTTAGCTTAGAAAATATAAAGATAAATAGACCTAAGAAGAAATGGGATGATAAATAGGATAGCCCGTACCCTGTACTTGTAGTATACTAAGGGGTAGTTATAGTAGACCTCCTAGACTATATCTAAGTAAATAAATCCTTTTATATATCTAAGGTCCGCCTCTAGGCCGCTAAAGAGATCCCTAGCTAAGCAAATATTAATACTATAGAGCGCTATAATATATAAGGACGAGTAATAGAGAGAGATAATAATGGCAATATAGAAGATAAATAGGAGTTTAAGAAAATCCTTAATATATATAATAAAGACCCTTAAGGCCTAACTTATAAGATTAAATGGAAATATTATAAGGATATAACCTAGCAGCCGGAAGAGAACCTAAAGGGTTATAAATAAGTTATACAGCGCTTTTATAAGCAACACCCTAAGAAGCTAGAACCCCTAGACTGGGTATAAGATAAGGAAAAGTTACGCTAAGGTTATAGCCAACCACCATATTAAAAATTTGTGGTAGTTAAGATATTATAGAACTTTAACCGCCGGTTAAAGTTATTTAATTAGTTAGAATTCTCGCTAAGAGCGCCACGCGCTAACTTTATTTGTTAAGCCGACCAATTAGGATTTTTAATATTTTTGCAGCGAAAACAGGTAGTCCCGTATACTACCTATTTAAAGTTACTTATTTAGTTTGGGGACCAAACCTTCTAGGGAGGGGAGTACTATTACGGCACTGACCTAACGCATACTATTCCTACTATTGGCTGGCCCACCACTAGCGCCTTGGCGGCTAGCCCTACTATTTATATATATTACCCCCTTTTACCTTCTTCTCTTCTTTATAGCATAACGTAGTTATTTAGTCTACTTCATTACAGCACTGTAACACTAGTAAACCCCCCCCTCTACCCCCCCTTTATCCCCCCTCCCCTACTCCTTATCCTTATCCTCTAATAACTCCTCCTTAAGTACAGCCACTAAACGGCGGAGTAGCCCTATAACCTACCCGCGCCGCTTAAGACGGGGGCAGATATAAGTAGGCGGGGCCTCTTCCTCCTCCTTATTATCGTTATCATTATTATTATCGTTGTCATCATCGTTATCGGCGGCGGCGGCGGTAGTAGAAGGTGCGTAGGCGCGGGAGCGAGAGCGGGAGTAGGAGTAGACTATAGTAGGGGAGGCGGAGGCGGTAGTAGACACTATTATCTCTATTAGTTATACTTTTTATAGCTTATATTACTAACTTATAGACTTAGAAGGAATAGCGCGCCCCTTTGCTACTATAATGGCAGTTAGTATAGCTACTATATAGCTAGCCAGCAACTAGCACATACTCCATAAATAGGCCACCGCCCTATACGCATAACGTATAAGCCTATAGGGCTATTATACCCCGGCTTTACGCTAGGGCGGCCTCCGCATTTAGGGCCCTAGCCTCTAGGCGGACCCCTTAGTAAACCCTAGAAGCTCTACCTAGGCTAAAAGCCTATTATAAAGACATGCCCTAGACGCGCGGTAGGGGACGTAGCACCCATATTATGGCCGTATTAGCGGCGGCGGCTTTAGCGGCGGCAGTAAGTGTAGTAGGCGAGGAATTCTAGGGCAAGAGGGCGGTGGGCTAATTTATAGCTGTAAAGCTGGCTAGGGGGGGAGTAGCGGTAGCGGGGGTAGTAGGAGTAGCGGCGGTAGTAGGAGCGGCGGTAGTGGTGGGAGCGGGAAGGGGTCTAGCGGCAGTAGGAGCTATAACAGCTATTTACATATTAGTATCTTCTTAAATTCTTAAATTCTTTTATAGTACTAATACTTACTAGTACGCTTATCTACTAGAACTAAAGTCCTACGCATAGGCACCTTAGCCCAAGACGGCGGCGGTAAGGGCAAGAAACGGCGGCCGGGCGCGGATATAGCGGCGGCAGCGGCGGTAGTGGTAACGGTAGTAGTAGTAGTGGTGGCGGTAGCGGTGGCAGTAGTAGCAGGAGCAGGAGTAGAAGACACAGTAGCAGCAGTAGCAGTAGTGGTAATGGTGATAGTGGTAGTGGTACTGTTACTTAAGGAAGAAGACAACGATAACGACGATGATATAAATAGCTATTATTAATATACGTCACGTGATTAATTATATAAATCTATATTACGCGATTATTATATAAAGGCAGTTTTACGTTACTATAAGGTAGCTATATAAATTCTATAGTAGTAAAGTAGTAGTGCGGCAGTAATAGGGTAGTAGTAGAGTAGTAGTAGGGTAGTAGTAGGGCAGTAGTAGGTAGTAAAGGGCAGTAGAGAGCAGTAATAGGTAGTAGAGGGCAGTAATAGGCAGTAAAGGGCAGTTAAAGCTTTAATACTCTAATTTTTATTTTTTTTCCTACTCTTATCTTATATAAATATATATAAAAAATATTAATAGTCCTTATAATAGTCCTTATGGTAGGGTCTTTAGTATATATA
>Ga0307515_10016846_pt1 | contig 13359 bp, 14 predicted proteins | sample 17_EM_MG_FD_194513 | JGI IMG/M metagenome (GOLD analysis project Ga0307515, IMG submission 194513) | Populus trichocarpa ectomycorrhiza microbial communities from riparian zone in the Pacific Northwest, United States - 17_EM | ecosystem: Host-associated > Plants > Roots > Unclassified | place...
GTCAATGCATCGACCAGCGAGCGCGACAAGTGGCGCGAGATCGACTACGCGGGACTGGTCGACGTATTCGCCAAGGGCATTGCGCTGGAACCGTTCCTGGGTAACCCGAACAGCGACAGCGCCGACTTGACGAGGCTGCGCCAGCTGGGGCGCAAGGTGATCACCTATACCGGCCTGGCCGAGGACGTCATTCCCCCCGCCACCTCAGTGAACCACTACGAGCGCATTGCAGCCGCGATGGGCGGCGTCCCCGAGGCGCAGAAGTTCGTGCGGCTGTACCTGGTGCCGGGCAAGGCGCACAGCTCGCAGGGCCGGGGCTACACGGTCGCAAGTGCCACCGATCCCAGCCGCAACAACACGGTGCCCTTGCCCGCGCTGCCGGGTGTGGGAAACCAGGCGCCGTCACGCGAAAAGGACCAGATGTTCACCGCCCTGGTCGACTGGGTGGAAGCGGGCAGCGCACCGGCCAGCATCACGCTGGTGTCGCGCGATGGTTCGGTGAGCTATCCGATCTGCGTGTACCCGCAGAAGACCACGTGGAACGGCAGCGGTTCGCCCCGGTCGGCGTCCAGCTACGCCTGCCGGTAGCCGGCTGGAGCAAGCGGTTTTCAGGGCGGCAGCGTGCGCGCCCATTCGGCAATGGCATCGGCCACGGCGATGGGCTGCTCCACCACCAGCGCGTGGCTGGCACGGGGAATCACCTGCACGGTGACCCGCTGGCCCAGCACGTCGCGCAACTCGTTGCGCGTGTCTTCAGGGCGCCAGGGGTCGCAGTCGCCCTGCAGGTCGAGCACAGGCGCATGGCTGACGGGCCACCAGCGGTCTCTCGAGGGCGTGGACGCCGCGCTGCGATAGCTTGCGCGCAGCTGCGGGTACCAGCCTTCGAGCCAGTCCGATGGATCGTTGCCGGGCGCGAAGAATGCGTGCCGCAGCGCGGCCAGCCGCTCGCTGCGGGGCTGGGTGGCGTCCGCCGCGATGTCCAGCGCCTCGGTCAGCCCGGGCGGGAAGGTGCGCGCGGCGCCGGCCAGCACCGCCACCCCACGCACCGATGCGGCATGGTTCAGGTCGGCCACCCGGGCGATGAAGTGGCCGTAGGCATGCCCGGCCAGGATGGCGCGGCCGTTGCCGAAGCAATCGACCACGCGCACCACGTCGCGTGCCAAGGTGTTGAGGTCTAGGTCGCGCAAGAGTCCGGTGCTGCGCGCCATGCCGCGCGGCTGGGGCCGCAGCACGCTGAAGCCCGCGTCACCCAATCGCTCGGCGACGACACCGAAGTCCAGCGAGTCGCGCTGCGACGATGGCAGTAGCACGATGGCCGGACCACTGCCGTCGATCAGCACGTCGATGCGCAGGTCTCCGTCTGCCAGCAGTTCGCGGCGCGTCATCGCATCATTCCACGGTGGCGCCGGACCGCTTGACGATGTCGGCCCACTTGGGCAGTTCGGCATGCACCAGCGCTGCAAACTCTTCGGGCGTGCCAAAGGCCGGCTCGATGCCCAGGGCCGTCAACTGCGCGCGCAGCGCGGGCGTGGCCATCGCGCGCCCGAGCGCTGCGTGCAGCGTGGCAACGACGTCCCTGGGCGTACCCGCGGGTGCCAGCACGCCGAGCCAGTTGGACACGTCATAGCCCTTGAGGCCGGCCTCTGCGATGGTCGGCACGTTGGGCAACGCACCCATGCGCGCCTTCGACGTGACGCCGAGCGCACGCACCTTGCCGCTCTTGATGTGCTCCTCATACACCGTGTAGGAGTCGAAGGTCATGTCCACGCGCCCGGCCAGCACGTCCATCAGCAGCGGCGAGCTGCCCTTGTACGGCACGTGCACCAGGCTCACCCCGGCCAGCGCTTCGAACAGCGCGCCGGACAGGTGGCTGGAGCTGCCGTTGCCGGCCGACCCGTAGGTGAGCTTGCCCGGATGGCTCCTGGCCAGCGCGATCAGCTCGGGGATGCTCTTCGCCGCGACAGAGGGGCCGACGACCAGCACGCGCGGCGTGATGTGCGTGATGCTGATCGGCGCGAAGTCCTTCTGCGGGTCGTAGCGCAGCTTGGGGTACAGCGCCGGGTTGATGGCCTGCGTGCCCATGGTGCCGAAGAACAGCGTGTAGCCGTCGGCGGGCGACTTCGCGGCCGCTTCGGCAGCGCTGGTGCCACCGGCGCCGCCGCGGTTGTCGACGACGATCTGCTGCTTGAGTTCTTCGGCCAGCCGCTGCGCCATGCCGCGTGCCATCATGTCGGCCGCCCCACCGGCCGGGAACGGCACGATCAGGCGGATCGGCCTGGTCGGCCAGGCCTGCGCGCATGCGGCCTGGTTCACCATCGCCAGCACCGCCGCTGTGATGCAAAGGGCGGCGAGCTTCAGCACCTGCTGCATGTTGTCTCCCTGATAGGTATCGGGCGAGTGTGATCTCAAGCGGTGCGGCAAGTAAGACACCGGCCCGGCAATTCAGCTATGCGGCTGCTGCAAAGACAGGTTCCAGGACCGTACGCCCACACGGGGCTGACGCATTTCGCCAATCGATCGGACCACTGCTGCCATTGCCTTGGTGTCCCGAGCCGTCTAGATTGCAAACCCCATGACCTCTTCCATCGAATCCCCCGCAAGCGCACCCCTTGGCGCCCCACTCGCAGGCGTGCGCGTGCTGGACCTGACCCGGCTGCTGCCCGGGCCGCTCGGCACGATGCATCTCGCCGACCTCGGCGCCGATGTCATCAAGATCGAGGACACCGGCGCGGGCGACTATGCGAGCCCCGCGGTGCGCGCGCTCGTCAACCGCAACAAGCGCGCAATCCGCATCGACCTCAAGCACGCTGACGGCGTGGCCACGCTGCTGGGCCTGTGCCGCGACGCCGACGTGCTGGTCGAGGGCTTCCGGCCCGGCGTGATGCAGCGGCTGGGAGTGGGCTACGAGGCAGTGGCGGCTGTCAACCCGCGCATCGTCTATTGCAGCATCAGCGGCTTCGGCCAGACCGGGCCGCTGCGCGACATGCCGGGGCATGACCTGAACTACACGGCGCTGGCCGGCGTGGCCCACCAGATCGGCAACGCCGCGGGCCCGGCGCTGTCGAACCTGCCGCTGGCCGATCTGCTGGGCGGCACGATGACGGCGGTGGCGGGGATCCTCGCCGCGCTGTTCGACGTGCAGCGCAGCGGCCGCGGACGGCACGTCGACATCGCCATTGCCGATGGCGTGCTGGCCCACGCGGTGCTGCCGCTGGCAGGCTGGCACCAGCATGGCCAGGTGCCGCAGGTGGGGCAGAGCGCGCTCACCGGCGCACTCGCCTGCTATGGCTTCTATCGCACCGCGGACGACCGGCAGGTCGCGGTCGGTGCGCTGGAGTCGAAATTCTGGGACGAGCTGTGCCGCACGCTCGAGCGTCCCGACCTCGTGCCCCTGCACCGCAGCGGCGACGCCGCGACCGAGGAGAGCCTGCGCGCGGAGTTGGCCGCAATCTTCGGCGCGCGCCCGCTCGCGCACTGGCGCAGCCTGTTCCACGACGGCGTTGGTTGCGTGACGCCCGTGCTGCGCGTGGACGAGGCCCTGGAGCACCCGCACTTCCGCGCGCGTGGCATGCGTGTTGAGGCCGACGGTGCGGCACCGCTGCAGTTCGGCTGTCCGATCAAGATGACCGGCTTTGAGCCGTCTTCCCCGCGGCCGGCCCCGCAGGCAGGGGGGCACACCGACGAGATCTTGCGAGAGGCTGGACTCGACGCGTTGGCCTGAGCGCCGTGCCGGGCGGCCCCAAGCAAGCTCGCACCGAAGTGCGCAGCACGAAGGTACTCCAGTGAGCTCACGCTCCCTACAATCCGGTCGGCCGCGCTGCGGTCGCCGCCATCCATGACGCTTCCTCACCACACCGTTGCCATCCAGCAGGTGCACGGCATCCTGATGGGCGTGCGGCATCGCGGGCTCGACGCCGGCCCTCTGCTGGCGCGGGCGGGCATCGCCCCGGCACTGCTGGAATCGCCGCTGGCGCGCATCTCGCAGCGCCAGTACGCGCTGCTGATCGGCGCGCTGCGGCGCGAACTGCGTGACGAACTCTGGGGCCTGCTGAGCCACCCGCTGCCGCCCGGCAGCTTCGGCCAGTGCATGCGCCAGCTGGTGCGCTGCGCCACGCTGGGTGAAGCGCTGCGCGAGGGCTTTGCGTTGTACCACCTGCTGCTGCACGACTTCGTGCCGCGCCTGTCCGTACAGGGCGGCAGCGCGCACGTGCAGTTCGTGCTGCGGCGCGGCACCGATGCCCGGCTGGATTACGCGATCAAGGCTTTCATGCTGCTGGCCTTCAATGCCTTCTCCTGGCTGGTGGCGCGCCGCATTCCTTTGCTGGAGGTCGACTACACGGCGGAGCAGTGGAGTACGGACACGTCGCGCGTGTACCAGGTGCCGATCCGCTACGGGCAGCCCCATGTCGGCCTGTGGTTTGACGCGCGCTGGCTTGCGTTGCCGGTCGTGCAGTCGCCGCAGAGCCTGCGCGAATTTCTCGCCGGCTCGCCGGCCAACCTGATCGTCAAGTACCGCGACACCAGCAGCCTCACCGAGCGCATCCGCCGGCTGCTGCGCAAGCGGCTCGGCGACGAGCTGCCGTCACTCGAAGAAGTGGGCGCGGCGCTCGCGGTGACGCCGCAGACGCTGCGCCGCCGGCTGCGCGACGAGGGCCGCGGCTTTCAGCAGATCAAGGACGAACTGCGGCGCGATGCCGCCATCGAATACCTGCTGCACACGCCGCTGCCGCTGCTGGACATCGCCAACCGCGTGGGCTTCTCGGAAGCCAGCACCTTCCATCGCGCCTTCAAGCAATGGACCGGCGTGGCACCGGGCGAGTACCGGCTGTCGCACGGACCGGAACACTGAGCGGCTGACCGGTTTCGCCAAGCCCTTTGGCAGTTCCGGCCATGGGTGCGGGCCGCGGCCCGTCCTAAGCTTGGGCCGCATCTTCATTCAAGCCAGCGGCTCCATCGTGTACCTCACCCAAGGCCTGCACCGCGCGTTGCAGCGCGACCCCGACAAGACGGCGCTCACCCATGTAGGCGATGCCGGTGTGCGCCGCCATACGCACGCGCAAGTGGCAGATGGTGTTGCCCGGCAGGCCGCCGCGCTGGCGGCACGCGGCGTCGCACGCGGCGACCGCGTGGCACTGCTGGCGCCCAACAGCGACCGGCTGGTGCGGGCCATCCTTGCCTGCTGGTGGCTGGGCGCCGTCGCCTGTCCGCTGAACGTCCGCTGGAGCACACCCGAGCTGGCGCACGCGCTGCAGGACAGCGCAGCGGCGCTGCTGCTCGCTGACGCAACACTAGTAGCACTCGCGCCTGCCGGCGGGCCGGCCCTGGTGCGGCTGGATGCGCTGGAAGAAGAGGGCGCAGCACTGGATCCGCTACCCGACACACGCACCGGTGGCGACGCGCTCGCCGCCATCCTCTATACCGGCGGCACCACCGGCCGCTCCAAGGGCGCGATGCTCAGCCACGCAAACTTCTGGACCGCATCAATGACGCGAGGTGCCGAGCTGAACAACGCACCGGACTCGGTCTCGCTGCTGGTGGCGCCGCTGTTCCACGTCGCCGGCCTCGGCCGCCTGGTGGGCCAGCTGATCGTCGGCGGCAGCTGCGTGACGATGGCGCAGTTCCGCCCCGCGGCGGTGATCGAGGCGATTGCCGAACACCGCATCGGCGACATCATCGTGGTGCCGAGCATGCTGCAGTCGCTGCTCGACGATCCGTCGTTCACGCCCGCGCGCGTGCAATGCCTCACGCGCATCGCCTTCGGTGCGGCGCCCATGCCGCCGGACCTGCTGGACCGCGCGCTGGCGGCCTGGCCGCATGCCGAGTTCTTCCAAGCCTACGGCCTCACCGAAACCGCCGGTGCCGTGTGCATCAACCTGCCGGCAAACCACCGGCCCGAGGCACGCGCGCTCGGCCGCCTGAACTCCGTCGGCCGCGCCGGCCTGGGCGCCGAGATCATCGTTGCGGACGAGCACGGCCGTGAGCTGCCGCGCGGCGAAGTGGGCGAGATCCTGGCGCGCGGGCCGATGGTCATGCAAGGCTACTGGCGCAACCCCGAGGCCACCGCCGCCGCCTTGCGCGATGGCTGGCTGCACACTGGCGACGCCGGCCGCATGCTGCCCGATGGCCATCTCTTCGTTGTCGACCGGCTGAAGGACATGATCATCTCCGGCGGCGAGAACGTCTACTGCGCCGAGGTCGAGACCGCGCTGCGCAGCCATCCGCAGGTCGTGCACGCGGCCGTGATCGGTGTGCCCGATGCGCGCTGGGGCGAGGCGGTGCATGCGGCGGTCGTGATGGCCGACGACTGCGTGGCCACCGCGGATGAACTCCGCGCCTGGTGCCGCGAGCGCCTGGCCGGCTACAAGTGTCCGCGCGGCATCACCTTCGTGCGCGAGCTGCCGCTGTCGGCGGCCGGCAAGGTGCTGAAGAACGTGCTGCGCGAACGGGTGCGCGCATGATGCCGGTGGCAGGCAGCGACGGCCGCAAGGTGTTCGGCCAGGTGCCCTTCATGCAGTTGCTGGATGTGCGCCGCGCGTTCTCCGAGGCCGGCCGCGCCCGCCTCGTGATCGACGAGCGGCCGGAGCTCGGCAACGTCATCGGCGCGGTGCACGGCGGGGTGGTGGTCACGCTGCTCGATGTGGTGATGGCCAGTGCCGCCGTGTCGCTGTTCGACTTTGCCCGCACTGCCGTCACGCTCAACCTGAACACCAGCTTTCTCGAACCGGGCCGTGGCCGGCTCATCGCGGACGGTGAAGTGGTGCAGCACGACAGCAGCGTCGCCTGGTGCCGCGCCGCCGTCACCGACTCCGGCGGGCGTGTCGTCGCGCGCGCCCAGGGCTCGTTTCGCTACCTGCCGCTGCCACCGGCCACCTGAACCGACAGCCTACAAAAAAGGAGACGCCATGAACCCATCGATCCACTCACCGCACAGGCGCACCGCACTTGGCGCGCTGCTGGCGTTCGGCGCCGCAGCCGCGGCCGGCCCGGCCTTCGCCGCCGACCCGTTCCCCAGCAAGCCGATCACGCTGGTGATGCCGTTCCCGCCCGGCGGCTCGTTCGATCCGATCTTCCGCGCGCTGGCCGAGGCGGCTTCGCGCGAGCTCGGGCAACCGATCGTGCTGATGCACCGGCCGGGTGCCGGTGGCATCACCGGGCCGGGTTCGGTGGCGGTGATGAACGAAGCCGATGGCTACACGCTCGCGGTGATCCACAACTCGGTGATCCGCGCGCCGCTGCTGTTCAAGGTCAACTGGGATCCGCTGCGCGACTTCACCTACCTTGCAGGCCTGTTCAACATGGCCACCGGCATCGCGGTCGCAAACGACGCGCCGTGGAAGACGCTGGAGGAATTGCTGGCCGATGCCCGCAAGCGCCCCGGCGCGATCAGCTGGGGCACGGTGGGCGCTACCAGCATCAACCGCATCTACGGAGAACGGCTCGCACGCATGAATGGCACCACGTTCAACATGGTGCCGTTCAAGGGTGGCGGTGAAGCCTTCACCGCGCTGATCGGCCGCCACCTCGACGTCTATGGCGACCCTGGCTTCGGCCCGCAGGTACAGGGCGGCAAGGTGCGGCTCCTGGCCACCTTCACCTCCGAGCGCCTGAAGCGCTACCCCGCCGTGCCGACGGTGAAGGAACTGGGCCACGACCTCGTCATCGACTCGCCGGTCGGCCTGGCGGCGCCGAAGAACCTGGACCCGAAGATTGCCGCACGCCTGGCTGCTGCCTTGCGCAAGGCCGCCACTGATCCGGCCTACCTGAACCAGCTCGATCAGTTCGACATGCAAGCGCGCTGGATCGACGGCGACGCCTACGCCGCCTATGCCAGGCTGCAGTTCGAGCGCGACGCCAAGATGCTGGGCGAACTCGGCTTCAAACCGGAGTGAACACCATGGACTTTTCTGCTTTCGACTTCAAGGGCCGTCACGTGTTCGTGGCCGGCGGCTCCAGCGGCATCAACTTCGGCATCGCGCAGGCATTCGCCCGCGCCGGCGCCCGCATCTCGGTCATCAGCCGCTCGGCCGACAAGGTGGCCACTGCTGCGCAGCAGATCGAGGCCCTGGGCACCGAGGCACTCGGCATGGCGGCGGACGTGCGCCAGCCCGCGGCGCTGGAACCCGCGTTCGCGCAGGCCGCCGAGCGCTTCGGCCCGATCGACGTGCTGGTCTCGGGCGCCGCGGGCAACTTTCTCGCAAGCGTACTGGACATGTCGCCCAACGCCTTCAAGACCGTGATCGACATCGACCTGCTGGGCAGCTTCAACGTGGCCCGGCTGGCGCATGCGTACCTGCGCCGGCCCGGCGCCAGCGTGATCCAGATCTCCGCGGGCCAGGCCTTCACGCCCACGCCGTTCCAGGCCCACGTGTGCGCGGCCAAGGCCGGCGTGGACATGCTGACGCAGGTGCTGGCGCTGGAGTGGGGACCACAGGGCATCCGCATCAACTCCATCGTGCCCGGGCCGATCGCCGACACCGAGGGCCTGAAGCGCCTCGCGCCTACCGACGATGCGATGGCCTCGATGACCGAGCGCGTGCCCTTGAAGCGCCTGGGCCGCATCGAGGACATCAGCCGCATCGCCATGCTGCTGGCCAGCGACTGGGGCTCGTACATCACCGGCGCGGTGATTCCCGTCGATGGCGGGCTGGCGCTGACCGGCCCGCGCGACTTCAGCGCGGCGGCGGCCGCGTCGAAGCGGGAGAAGGCGTGAGCCTTGTGTCGCGTCACGCCGACCTCGGTGCGGCGGGCGCAGATGCCGACAGCCGCGTGCGGATGATGGCCCTGCTCGACAACGCGATGGCCGATGCCGCGCTGGCCCGCATGGCTGGTGTGCGAGAGGTCGTTCCCGTCGACATGCACATCAGCTTCGTGCGCCCTGCCACCGGCACGCTGCAAGCGAGCGCGCATGCCACCGGCGGCGGCCGCTCGGTGTGCTTCTGCGAAGCGACCGTGACCGATGCCAACGGCGCGGTGGTGGCGTGCGCCATGGGCACCTTGCGCAAGCGCGATCAGTGAGCGTTTCGGCCAATCGGTTTGACCCGATCCGCGATTGTTGAAATTCCGGCCGCGGCCGAGACTGCGCACCATCGACACGCGTTTTCATCCAGGAGTTTCCATGACACGACTGCAGCGCCCCGTCCACGTGGTCGGCGTGGGCATGATCCCCTTCACCAAGCCCGGTGCCAGCGACCCCTACACCGTGATGGGTGCGCGCGCCGCCAGGCTGGCGCTGGACGATGCCGGCATCGACTACGCCTTGGTGCAGCAGGCCTACGTGGGCTATGTCTACGGCGATTCCACCGCGGGCCAGGCAGCCATCTATGGCGTGGGCCTCACCGGCATCCCGGTCTTCAACCTCAACAACAACTGCTCGACCGGCTCGAGTGCCTTGTTCCTCGCGCGCCAGGCTGTCGAGAGCGGCGTGGTCGAATGCGCGATCGCGCTGGGCTTCGAGCAGATGCAGCCCGGCGCGCTGAAGGGCGCCTACGACGACCGGCCGTCGCCGATGGCGCGTTTCGCCGAGGTGATGACCGACAAGCAGGGCTTCACGCCCGAGGCGCCGCGCGCGGCGCAGTTCTTCGGCGGCGCCGGCCGCGACTACATGGCAGAGCACGGCATCCGCCGCGACACCTTCGGCCGCATCTCGGTGAAGGCGCGTCAGCACGCGGCCCGCAATCCGCTGGCGGTGTTCCGCCAGACGCTGACCTTGGACGAGGTGATGGCCTCGCCCGTGGTGTTCGATCCGCTGACCCGTTTCCAGTGCTGCCCGCCCACTTGCGGCGCGGCTGCGGCCATCGTCTGCTCGGCCGAGTTCGCGAAGAAGCACGACCTGGACATGCGCGTCGTGATCGCGGCGCAGGCCATGACCACCGACACGCCGTCCAGCTTCGACAGCCGCGACATGCGGCGCCTGGTGGGCTACGACATGACCGCGGCCGCGGCCAGACAGGTGTACGAGGCGGCAGGCATCGGCCCTGAGGAGCTGGACGTGGTGGAGCTGCACGACTGCTTCACCGCCAACGAACTGATCACCTACGAGGCGCTGGGCCTGACGCCCGAGGGCACGGCCGAGCGCTTCATCGTCGAGGGCGACAACACCTATGGCGGCCGCGTGGTGACCAACCCTTCCGGCGGCCTGCTGTCCAAGGGCCATCCGCTCGGCGCCACCGGCCTTGCGCAATGCGCCGAGCTGGTGTGGCAGTTGCGTGGCCAGGCCGAGCAGCGGCAGGTCGAAGGCGCGCGGCTCGCGCTGCAGCACAACCTGGGACTGGGCGGTGCCTGCGTCGTGACGCTGTACCAGGCCGCCTGAGGCAAGCCATGATCGATCGCCGCCACATCGGCCACACAATGCCGCCCTTCGCGGTGGATGTGGAGAAAGGCCGCCTGCGCTTCTTCGCGCAGGCCACCGGCCAGACCGACCCGGTCTATATCGACGAAGCAGCCGCGCGCGCCGCGGGCCATCCAGGCCTGCCGGTGCCGCCCACCTTCCTGTTCTGCCTGGAGATGGAGTCGCCCAATCCGGCCGCCATCCGCGAACTGCTGGGCATGGACTATCGCCGGCTGCTGCACGGCGAGCAGGGCTTCACCTACCACGCGATGGCCTACGCGGGCGACACGCTGACCTACCAGCAGCGCATCGCCGACATCTACGACAAGAAGGCCGGCGCGCTCGAGTTCGTCGTGCGCCAGACCCGCGTGACTAACCAGCGCGATGCACTGGTGGCCGAACTGCGCTGCGTGACGGTGGTGCGCAATGGCTGAGCCGATGACGACGATGACCCTTCCTGCCTGGGACGCGCTGCAGCCGGGCGACACGCTCCCTGCATTGGAACTGCCGCCGATCAGCCGCCTCGCGCTGGCGCTGTACTGCGGTGCCTCCGGCGACCACAACCCGATCCACGTCGACACCGACTTCGCCAGGTCCGCCGGCATGCCCGACGTGTTCGCCCACGGCATGTTGTCGGCCGCGTGGCTGGGCCGGCTGCTGACGCAGTGGGTGCCGCAGTCGGCGATCCGCTCGCTCGACATTCGCTTTGCTGCCATCACCCAGGTCGGCGAGCGCATCACCTGCACCGGCAGGATTGCCGAGAAGTTCGAACGCGAAGGCCAGCGCTGCGTGCGGCTGCATGTCGCAACCGCCAACCAGGACGGCACACCGAAGCTGACCGGCGAGGCGCTGGTCGCCTGGCCCTGATACAACGAAACCCGAGGACAACACATGCAACGCAAACTCGAAGGCAAGGTCGCCATCGTCTCCGGCTCCGGCCGCGGCATCGGGCGCGAGATCGCGCTCAAGCTGGCGAGCGACGGCGCGCGCGTCGTCATCAACGACCTCGATGCCGAGCCGGCCTTGCAGACCGTCGCCGAGATCGTGGCCGCCGGCGGCAGCGCCACCGCCTGTACCGGCAGCGTGACGGACAGCGGCTTTGCCGACCGCTTTGTGCGCGCCGCCATCGACAGCTACGGCGGCCTGGACATCATCGTCAACAACGCCGGCTACACCTGGGACAACGTGGTGCAGAAGATGAGCGACGAGCAGTGGGACGCGATGCTGGCCGTGCACCTGACCGCACCCTTCCGCATCCTGCGCGCCGCCTCCGGCTTCCTCCGGGATGCGGCGAGAAGCGAGGCCGACCAGGGCCGCGAGGTGTTTCGCAAGGTGGTCAACATCTCGTCGACCTCGGGCGTGTACGGCAACGCGGGCCAGGTCAACTACGCCGCCGCCAAGGCCGGCATCAACGGCCTGACCAAGGCGATGGCCAAGGAATGGGGCCGCTACAAGGTCAACGTGAACAGCGTGGCCTTCGGCCTGATCAAGACCCGGCTGACTGAGGCCGATGCCAGCGCCGGGGCCAGCATCGACATCGAGGGTCGGCAGATCAAGGTGGGCGTCAACCCGCAGATCCTGAAGAACGCCGAAGCGCTGATCCCGCTGGGCCGCGGCGGCACTCCGCAGGAAGCGGCTGGCGCGGTCTACCTGTTCTGCATCCCGGAGTCGAACTACGTCAGCGGCCAGGTGCTGGTTTGCGGCGGCGGCAGGCCGTGATGCGCCGCCGCCGGGCCGCTCCCAAGGCGAACAGCTTCGCAGCGCGTCGCGCGGAGGATTCCGTATGAATCCCACCCGGCCGTGGATGACCGAAGAACTTCAGATGCTGCGCGACAGCGCGCGCCGCTTCTTCGCGCGTGAATGCGTGCCGCACGAAGCACGTTGGCGCGCGCAGCAGCACGCTGACCGCGCCATCTGGACCCAGGCCGGCCAGGCCGGGTTGCTGTGCGCCAGCATCCCCGAGGAATACGGCGGCGGTGGCGGCAGCTTCCTGCACGAGGCGGTGATCTGCGAGGAGCAGATGCGCGCGATGGCGCAGAGCTTCAGCAACAACGTGCACAGCGGCATCGTCGCCCACTACCTGCTGGCCTACGGCACCGAAGAGCAGAAGCGCCGCTGGCTGCCCCGCATGGCCACCGGCGAGCTGGTGGCGGCCATCGCGATGACCGAGCCCGGCGCCGGCACCGACCTGCAGCGCATCAAGACGCAGGCGCGGCGCGATGGCGACCATTGGCGCATCAGCGGCAGCAAGACCTTCATCACCAACGGCATGCACGCTGGCCTGGTCTGCGTTGCGGCGAAGACCGATGCCGCGGGCGGCGCCAAGGGCATCTCGCTGCTGATGGTGGAGACCGAAGGCGCGACGGGTTTTCGCCGCGGGCCGCTGCTGGACAAGATGGGCCAGAAGACGCTGGATACCACTGAACTGTTCTTCGACGACGTGCGCGTGCCCGCCGGCAACCTGCTGGGGGCCGAGGAGGGCCAGGGCTTCCCGCAACTGATGGCGCAGCTGCCGCGCGAGCGCATGCTGATCGCCGTCGGCGCGGTGGCGACCATGCAGCGCGCGATCGGCGACACGCTCGAATACGTGCGCGACCGCCAGGTGTTCGGTCAGTCGCTGCTGAAGATGCAGAACACCCGCTTCAAGCTGGCCGAGTGCGAGACGCAGGCGCAGGTGGCGCGCGCTTTCGTGGACGACTGCATCGCCCGCCTGATGCGCGGTGAACTGGATGTGCCGACCGCGGCCATGGCCAAGTGGTGGACCACCGACGCCTGCTGCCGCATCGTCGACGAGTGCCTGCAACTGCACGGCGGCTACGGCTTCATGAACGAGTACCCGATCGCGCGGCTCTACGCCGACGTGCGTGTCGGCCGCATCTATGGCGGCGCCAACGAGGTGATGAAAGAGATCATCGCCCGGGCAATGGAGAAGCAATGATGGTGAGCGCCGCACGGCCGCCCGAAGGCGCGAAGGCCCCCTCGGGGGGCAGCGACCCACACGCAGTGGGGGAGCGTGGGGGCACTGTTCGTGC